>Ga0187871_10000087_pt1 | contig 80712 bp, 74 predicted proteins | sample June2016WEW_16_1_FD_132988 | JGI IMG/M metagenome (GOLD analysis project Ga0187871, IMG submission 132988) | Peatland microbial communities from SPRUCE experiment site at the Marcell Experimental Forest, Minnesota, USA - June2016WEW_16_10 | ecosystem: Environmental > Terrestrial > Soil >...
GACCGGGGAGGGTGTCGTCCAGGTCTTCCATTGCCGCTGGGAGGCCGGCGCGGGAAAAGATACCTATGTGGACCATGAGTCGGCACGATATAATCTGATTCGTGCGATCTGGGCCGGCCGCGGCGATCAGGGGCAGAGGGTTTTGGAATTTGTGATTTCGGGCATCGATGATCCGGAACAGGCAAAACAAGCCCTGGCCCGTGAGTTGGAGAAGTTGATCAAGGTGGAGCAGCCGGAAATTTTACGTGACCGGTGACGCGTGACCGGTTGGAGAGGCTGCTCAACATGCGAATCACCTTGATCAATCAAACGTTTTATCCGGACGTGGTATCCAGCGGGCAGCATTTGACGGACCTTGCCCTGCATCTGGCCGGGCGCGGGCACGAGGTCACGGTGGTGACCAGCCGGCGGGCCTATGACGACCCGGGAAGAGTCTTCCCGAAACGGGAAACCTGGCATGGAGTCCGAATCTTCCGCGTCTCAGCCGCAGGATTCGGAAAACGCGCCCGCTGGCGGCGCGCCGCCGATTTTGCGACTTTTCTCTGGTCCTGCTGCTGGAGGTTATTCCGGCTGCCCAGGCAGGATGTGGTGGTGGCGATGACATCGCCGCCGCTGGTTTCATTTGTCGGTGCCTGGTTTGCCCGGCTGCGACAGGCCCGGTTCTGCTATTGGATCATGGACTTGAATCCCGACGAAGCCCTGGCCGCAGGCTGGCTCCGGCCGGGTTCCCTGGCCGCACGCTGGCTGGAGCGTTGTTCCCGGTTCAGCCTGCGACAGGCTGCCAAAGTGGTTGTGCTAGACCGCTTCATGCAACAGCGCATCTTGGACAAGGGAATTGATGCCGGCAGGATCGTCGTCATCCCTCCGTGGTCGCACGACGCCGAGGTCCGGTTTGATGCCGCCGGGCGGGCCAGGTTTCGGAAACTCCACGACTTGGAAGACAAGTTCCTGGTAATGTACGCCGGCAACCACAGTCCTTGTCATCCCCTGGATACCGTCCTGCAAGCCGCAAAGGAACTGGCTGGAAATCGTGAAATTGCCTTTCTCTTTGTCGGCGGCGGGAGCAAGTTCGCCCAGGTCAGACAGTTCGCCCGTGAACACGCGCTGTCCAACATCCAGTGCCTGCCATATCAACCGATGGATCAGCTCGCGGGAATATTGTCCGCCGCCGATTTGCATCTGGTCGTGATGGGCGATCCATTTGTGGGCGTCGTCCATCCGTGCAAAATTTACAACATCCTGCGGGTGGGTTCACCGCTGCTCTATATCGGACCGCAGCCAAGTCACATCTCGGAAATCCTTCAGGCGCTCGACGGCAAATTACCCTGTGCCTGGGCGAAGCACGGGGATGTTGACCGTGTAATGGAACACATCAGGTCGCAGCAAAGGATGGTTCGACCAAACGGGGAGCGCGTCGTGCCGCTGGCGGGGAATTTTTCGAAGGAAACATTGCTGCCACAACTGATGGCGGTGTTGGAAGCCGGAAAGTAGTGAAAAGTCAGAGGTCAGAAGTCAGGAGTCAGATTATGCAAATAAAGTCTGCCAAAGATTGCGGCTACATCACCTTGCAGCAACACGGCACACTGACCCCCTTTGCCGTGAAGTGGGTGGAATGCTTGGCAGCATGATTAAGAATCCCGCTCCCTTTCTGATTTCCAACCGCTGACTTCCGATCTCAGACCGGGCAGCATTTCAGCTTTTCAAAAGATGTTCGGCGATTTTGACAAATACATAATCGTGTTTTTGACGGCAGTCGTGGTCACCTACCTGCTGACGCCGTTCATCCGTGAGCTGGCCTGCCGGTACGGCATCATGGACCTGCCGGATGAACGCCGGCCGCACAAACATCCCACAGCCCGCGCCGGTGGTGTGGCGGTAGTTCTGGGAGTTGGCGCTGCGTGCCTCGTGGCGCTGGTTTTTCCCGGAAGCACCCGCCCGGGCGGATTCGATTTGCATTGGTGGCTGGGATTTGCGCCGGCCGCCCTCGTGCTGGTCGTGGTCGGTCTGGTGGATGACATCCGCGGCTTGAAACCTTGGAAAAAGCTGGCGGGACAAGTCATCGCCGCGGTGCTCATCTGCCTTTCGGGGACGCGCTTTGGCAAGCTGTTCGGATTCACGCTACCGACGGTACTCGATGGCATCCTGGCGGTACTGTGGATCGTTGCCGTGATCAACGCCTTCAATCTCATCGACGGGCTGGACGGGCTGGCGTCGGGGCTGGCTGTCATCTCGGCGACGGGGTTGTGCGGCGTCCTGCTGCTGGGACACATGTCCGGCCCCATTGTGGTGCTCGCGGCCCTGGCCGGGGCATGCCTGGCCTTCCTGCGCTACAATTTTCATCCGGCCACCATTTTTCTGGGTGACACGGGCAGCATGTTCATCGGTTTGGTGCTGGGGGTGGTGGCACTGGAGAGCTTCACCAAGAACACTTTCCTGCTGTCCCTGGCCATTCCGATGCTGGTGCTGGGCGTGCCCATCTACGACACCTTGCTTGCGATCTGGCGCCGGGCGATGCGGCGCCTGATCAATGGCCAAGGACCAGCCGGCGCCGCAAAACGCATCGGCATCATGCAGGCGGACATGGATCATGTGCATCATCGGCTGCTCAAGAGCGGCCTGAGTACCCGCCGCGTGGCGACGATGCTTTGCATCATCAACGGCGTGCTGGTGGGATTTGGCCTGCTGATGGCGACCTTCCAATCGCATGCCTATGGCATCTTCCTGCTGGCCTTGCTGGCGGCCGTCTATGTGCTGCTGCGCCGCATGGCTGTCATCGAGCTGCGCGACACCGGAAAAGTGTTGCTGACCGGGCTCCGACGTCCGACGCATGCCCAGCTCAAGGCGCTGGCTTATCCGGTCTGGGACATGGTCTGTCTGGCCGGTGCCCTGGCCCTGGCCATGTGGATGTTCGAGCCGTCCAAAGAAGGATTTTGGCATGCCTGGTTCCTCGATTTACCGGTTTGGGTCACGCCCACGTTCTCATTGCTAGCAATCTCGCGCACCTACGTCACCGTCTGGACGCGCGCACGGATTCTTGACGTGCTGATGCTGCTGTTCACCCTGCAAGGCGGACTACTGCTCAGCCTGGGAATTGCGCTGCTCATCGACCCCAACAACGCGTCAAGCTGGCTGTTGCGGGTGCTGGTGATCGGCACGTTTGGGAATGGCGCCATCATCGGTGTCCGGGTCTTCTATCGCTGCATCGAGGAAATCGTCCTGTATTTGAAGTCCAGCGGCGAACCGGATGCGGACAGTGAACGGGTGGTGCTCTACGGAGCAGGGGGACGCTGCCAGCTCTTCCTTCGGGAGCGCGGCTTCAATGATTCCCGGAGCTTTGACCACCGTACGATCGTCGGCCTGATCGATGACGAACCGTCGTTGCAATTCAACTGGATCTATGGGCATCCGGTGTTGGGCGGTTCGCGCGACCTGCCGCAGCTTGTTCCCCGCCATCGCATTAACGGCATCATTGTCACCGCTACGTTGACGCCGGAAGCACGGGCGGCGGTCCAGGATCTGGCACGGCAGCATCACCTCCATTTGACCGAATGGTGCTTTGAGCATCGCAATCTGGACTTGCCCGCAACGTGAAAATCGCTAAGCTGTCATTGAGTCATATGAGTCCCATGCCGTGCGCCCACCGTTGACACCGAACCATGCGTAAAACCTTCACAATTCTGCTGTGCTGCATTGCGGTCTTGTTGGCAGGGTATGTGGGATACCGGAGCTACAAGGTCTGGAAGTGCAGCCATTTGATGGGTTTGGCCCATGAGTTCCTGGTCAAGAGAGACGGACGCAATGCCCTGCTGTGCGTGCAACAGGTGCTTCGGTCGGACCCGCGCAATCTGGACGCCACCCGGGTGATGGCGCAGTTGACCACCGCCGCCGGTTCGCCCAGCGCATTGTTATGGTGGAGCCGGGTGGTTGAACTCAAACCAAACTCCCTCGATGACCGGCTTGCCCTGGCGCAAACAGCCATAATGTTGGGCAATTACCCAACCGCCACCAATGCCCTGGCAGGGGTGGATCCGACCGGCACGAACACCGTCGCCTATCAGAACGTAGCTGGAGCCGTGGCCGCAGCCGCCAATCATCCGGCGCAGGCCGAGGCGCATTTCCTCGAGGCCGCCCGGCTGGATCCTGGAAACCAGAGCGTTCAATTGAATCTGGCGATGGTGCGCCTCGCCGGAAGCAATGATTTGGACCAGGCCGAGGCGCGCATCATGCTTCAACGGGTCAGTCTTGATGCCACCAACGCGTCTCTACGCAGTGACGCGTTACGTGATCTGTGTGTGGATGCCTTGCGCCATCGGCAGGTGGACACGGCGCTGTCGTTGTCAAAGCAATTGGTGCAAGAACCTAATTCCACTGTTCAGGACCGGCTCCTGCGGCTTGATGTGCTCCAGGTCACCAAGAATGCCTCATTTAGACCGACATTGACAGCATTTCGGCGTGAAGCCGCCAATGATCCGGGTGAAATCTCCGCGCTGGCCACGTGGCAAATGGAGAGAATTTCGGCGCCGGACACCCTGATGTGGCTTCGAACCCTGTCCCCAGCCATGCAGACCAACCTGACGGTGGAGGTTCTGGTGGCCGGGTGTTGCACCATGGACCGGGATTGGAGCGGACTTCAATCCTCCATTGAAAATCAGCATTGGGCCGAACTGGAGTTTTCCCGCCACGCCTTTCTGAGCCTTGCCCTGCGTGGACAGGGACTGACCGATTCTGCAAAGGCGGAGTGGGAACTGGCATTGCAGGCCGCCAACGGCCGGCAGGCGAGTCTGGCCATGCTTCTGCGTCTGGCGGCGCAATGGCATTGGCAAAATGAAGCCGAAGAGATCCTCTGGATGATTGTCAATCGGGATCCCAGCGACCAAGGGACCGTGCAGGCACTCAGTCAAATGCTCTTTGTGGAAGGCCGGACGAGGTCGCTCATGCAATTGTTTGGCCAGGAAACCAAAGTGTTGCCCTCAAGTCTCTCAATGAAAAACAATCTGGCCATGACCGCCCTGCTACTGGACGCACAGGAACTCAAACCCTATGATCTGGCGCGTGAAGTGTATCAAGCTTCTCCCACCAATTCGTCCTATGTTTCCACCTATGCCTTTTCACTCTACCTACAGGGAAAAAGCGCCGAGGCACTCAAGGTGATGAAAACGCTCAAACCCGGTGAACTTGAGAAACCATCGGTCGCGGGTTATTACGGCCTGATTTTAAAAGCGACGGGTGACCGCGCGAAAGCCAGGGCCTACCTGGATTGGACCGCCAAGGCCCCTTTGCTGCCGGAGGAACGGGCGCTTTTTGACCAGGCAAAAGCCGGACTCTGAACGACAAGACACTGATTAAGGAATGCCAAGGCCGACAAAACGTCGGCCCTTTTTGTGTTCAGGTGGGAGTCAGCTGGTCGGCGTCAATTTTGACCGCAGCGGCCCGGTTGATGAAGTCCAGGCGCAGCAACACGGTGGTCATGCCCTGGCGCCGCTCGACCCAGCCCTCGAGGCCCTGCAACGGGCCGGCTTTGATGCGCACACGCATGCCCTCGCCGATGGATGGCGCCAACCGCACCTCCAGGTTCGTTTCCAGGGCGAAAAGGATGTCCCGCAACTGCCGCTGAAACGTTTCCGGGTCGAAAACTTCAAGGAGTCTTGCGACATGATCGTTCTGGCGCACGGAATCCTTTTGCCCGGGCTCGAGTTGCAGGAACACGTAGCCGGGGAACAGGGGCTTCTGGAACACGACAGTCTTGCCGCGATACTTGTGCGCGGAGTTGTAGCAGGGAAGTGTCACCGCGATGTGTTGCCGCCGGCAATACTCCGCCAGCTTTTTTTCCCTTCGCGGTTTGGTATGGGCCACGAACCAGGGTAATTCGGACACAGCGCGAAGGTTTCAAGAGAAGTTGCCCGCTGTCAATCCGAAGTTGCTCCTGGGCACGAATAAGGCGGATTAAGGTTATCAACCACGGATAAACACGGATGGACACGGATTTTTTCTCCAGACAATCCTTTGGGATCAACACTCGCCAAACCGCGAGGATGCCGTCGAAAACGGTTGCGGGCGCGCAACTCACCGCGTAGGACAGGCGTCGCGCCTGTCTCCAACTTCAAAACACTTTTCATCGTCCCATACGGTGTTTGTGATTCAGTAAACATTCAGGAAGATGAAGGCGGTAAAATTGGAGACAGGCGCGACGCCTGTCCTACGGCAACTCGAGACAAGGAATATTTTACCAGCCTGCCAATGTCTTGCTGTTCAGCCATTGGCGTTCCAATGCGAAAAAGAATCAGGCCGGTCTTGAAGACCGGCCTGATTGGTTAGGAAATGACTTTCTCAATGATTAGGCTATGCGACTCTTGCGCAACATCCTGAACGTGCTTGCACCGAGCGGCAGCAGCAACATCATACCGGCAATCACCGTCGTGGCCTCGGGAACTGGCTGCAAAGGCAGGTCTGTAATCAAAACTGCCGGAGGTCCAGCCACTTCGGCATAGAGCAGATCAAACGAATATGTTCCGGAAGCACCTGTCCATGTATAATCTGTAGTTACAGCTGAAGTGGGACCGGGTTCGTTAACCAGTGTCGTGCTGCCGATAGTCAGCACCACGCCATCATCATGCTCGACGTTATATGACTGGCCATTTACCACCGTGACCAGACCGACCAATTGAATCAGGGAGTCATCCAAATTAACGTTAGCATCAGCGGTACCTTCCGTGCCGCCGGTAATAGTAGCGCCGCCGGTAGCCAAAAACCCCCCAATTGTGTAACCATCACCAGGACTACCATTTCCACTACCACTGTTAAAGTTCAGCGACCCGCTGGGGACGGTGAAAGTCACGCTCGGACTACTTCCGGGAACACCTGAAATAGTTTCTGTCGAACCGTTTGCATCGCTTAATCCGCTACTACTTGAATCCCAGAGGTATCCAGTGATATCAGCATGCACCGTCGCCACAGAAGCGACGGCAAAAGCGCTGGCTGCCAGTATTGCCAAGTTTATGTTTGTTTTTTTCATTTTCGTTCTTCTTAGGGTTGATTTTTTGTCTTCGTTCTCCTCTTGACCGGGTTCGCTTTCGGGACTAAACGCGCTGCCGTCGCAAAATTCGCAGCGTGCTTGCCCCCAAAGGCAGCAGCAGCAACGTGCCTGCAATTACTGTCGTGGCTTCGGGGACGGCCACAACGTAACTTTGTCCATCCGGGCTTACTATTGCCACCAGATCTGCCTCAGCCGTGAGGCTGGGGAGGGCACCTAACATAGTGGCAACCAACGCTGAAACACCCGCACCGTCACTCTCGGTGACGGTGTATCCGGGACTTCCGTTACCTAGAAGCTGACCACCACCTTCAGCCTCCCATATGGCCACCTGTAATGCAGCAGCCGTCACGCCACTATTATCAGCCTGGGCAGCAGTAAAGTATTTCGCCCATAATTTCTCGATGGCGATTGCGGTGGGAGCACCCATAGGACCAGCGGGAGTATCGGGAGCATCTGCCAAGGCAGCATAAGAGTAGTCAGTGAACTGTTCGCCTACATAGACATCGTGAGCTACGTCAATGCAGAACGATGGGGTAAAAACTCCATTAATTGTCTCATTGTATATGCCAGCATAAACTCCGCCACTAAAAGAGGGGACAAGACTTCCACCGACGGGCGAGACAAGAAGATTTACGATTTGAGAGGGATTGGGAGAATCAATTATGACCGTTAGTGAAGCGCTCGCTCTGCTCGCGCCAGCCAAAGCGGCCGCCAAAACCACCGCTTGTAGTTGTTTCATCGTGTTCCCTTTACTGATTGATTACCATTAGCCACAATTTTTACGCGATGCGTTTCTTGCGAAGAATTTTGAACATGCTCGCGCCAAATGGCAGCAGCAACAAGGCGCTGGCAATCACTGTCGGGGCTTCGGGAACAACAATAACCAACTGGTCCTGAGCTTGCCCGGGATTGTCCAAGGTCATGTCCTCAACACCGTAAGCCCCATTGGCGGCAACAGTCCAATCTGCCTCCGCAATACCGGAATTTAGAAGATCAGTCAAGGCGGCACCAGTCAGCAGTGCCATACTTTGCTCGCCCAACAACGACCAAATCGCATTCTGCAGGTTGCCGGCTGAAGCTGATCGCCCGCCTCCATCTGAATAGTTATAGTCATAGCCCCCCAAGGTTCCAGCGGCGAATTGACTATAAAGATAAGCCACCCCCAAGGTAATGGGAACTGGATGGCCAGTGTCATTATACAGGGCAGCATTGCCAATCGAACTAATGGGATATAAACCACCGGGAGTGTATTCCTCCAGCAATTCAGTGCAAAAAGTTTGGAAGTACTCACTACCAGGCAGAGCTAATCCCTGTCCATAACCCCAAGATGAACCATCATTCGCACCCACCGTGCCCTTCGTTGCCGATGAGTAAGCGCCCCAGTTGACAACGCTATCCAAGCCTGAATCTCCCACAGCTCTGAATTCGCCACCATCCCCTTGGCTGTAACTATAGCTCGAATTCATACCCGGCGTGTCATCCATCAAGGTGACACTCATTGCCCCGAACAGGTTGGGCGCCGCCACCAGCCCTGCCAACCCTAAAACCATGCAGGTTTTTTTCATGATTATTCTTCTAATAATCAATCTTTAGGCAGTGCGATTTCTGCGAAGAATCCGTAAGGTGCTGGCGCCCAACGGCAGCAGGAGCAATGCACCGGCGAGTACGGTCGTCGGCTCTGGTACTGTGTGGAACGATTGGTCAAGAACAGACAAACCAACTATATCATTAGCATTACCACTGGTGAATAGAAAGTCCTTTGTAACATCCACAATAGTTTGGGGAGTCCCAAAATTAAGGTTATCACCGGGCTCTGCGACCGGATCACTCAGATCCAGCGGTTGGAGCGTGAGGGTTGAATTGGCTATCTGTGAGTCAATGTTACCAGAGGCAGTCTCGCCGATTATGATCTCGTCGCCCGCCCCCACAAAATTATTCGCATCGGGCGTATACTTCTGATCGATCATAACGATTGCTCCATCATTGGCGGTAACTGTGTAATTTAACGTTAGGTCCGCGCTGTTAATCCCGGACACACCGACAAACGCACCTGAAAACGCTAAATAATTTATTCCGCCTTGATTAATCGTTCCAACAGTTAAGTCATCAGCATCAGCAATTAACCCGGCGTTACCCGAAAGACTGAAGTCGCTGAACGTAAGTGTACCGTCCTGGGTTGTGATAGATCCGTTGCTGGAAATTAGACCCGCCAAGTTTGCTTGGGCTGTTTGTAACATCGCGGACATGGCTACCGTGCCAGCAATTAATACTGTTTTTTGTAGTTTCATATTTTTTTTGCCTCCTGTGTTTTTTGTCTCTGTTTTTTCGCTTCTGGTTATGTAAATTATTCTCGTTTCTGTGCCGAACCTGTTACGAACAATACTCAGTTGGCAATTTGCCGTCTATCCCAGCATAGGACATCTTGATTCATTTTTGGGACTTGGTTTGAAGGCCATTTTGTATATATACGCCAAGCAGCCAATTTACATCAGCGGGACATCGTTAAACACGTTTGGGACTTGGACCTAAATTGAATAGAAGCTGAAATCGGGAAAGTAGAAAGCAGAAATCACAGTGAAGGGATGAGGTCTGTGGCGAAAATGCCGAACTGTTGAAAGCTGAGATGCTAAAATCAGCGGACAAGGTGTCTGCTAGCACGGAAAGGAATTCGGAGTTCAGAGATCAAAAGTCAGAGGTCAAACATGGGAAGCCAGGGAGAAAGTGAGCGGCCCAGATATAGTTGTCAATCAATCCAACCCAATTCTAAAGACAAATAGCGGACCGATTTTATATTCAGTCCGCCAGAACTTTATTTAGAATGATTTGGGAAAAGGACTAATGTCAGCCGTTAATTGCGCGTGGCTTGGCGGCGCGACCTCAGAAGAAGCAGCAATCCGCCGCCCAAGCTCCCGAGCAACATGGTGCCCGGCTCCGGAACTTGATGGAATGACTGCTCGACATTACCTAAACCAACAACATTGCCAGCATTCGCAAGGATTAGTATATCCTTGCTAACAAACAATTGGTTCTCGCTTGGATTAATATTGAGGTTGTCGCCGGGTTGTGCTGGTGGGTCGCTCAAAACAGGAGGATTTAGTGTGAGCGTTGAATTGGCTACAGTGATGCCTTGACTGTTCGCTACAGTTTCGCCGATTATGATCTGGCCAGACGATTGTGTCGTTGCTGGCAGAGGTGTATAAGCTTGATCAATCATGTTGATTGATCCCGAGTTCGCGGTGACTGTGTAGTTTAAAGTCAGATCCCCGGTGAGACTGGTGGTACCTGCAGGGCTGTCCACAGCGATCGTTCCAACCCAATTCAAGTAATCTACTCCACCAATTTCACTCGCAGTGACAGTTATGGCGGTGGGATCAAAGGCAGTCAAACCGCTCGCTTGAAAGCTAAACCCGCTGAACGTTTTATCGCCAATGGCGAGGGAACCACCGGTTGCAACCAAGTTTGCCAGCGTGTCAGTGTAAACTTGGGCGAATAACGAAGTTACCCCAACCGCCAACGTCATACAACCGACCAACAGTGTTTTTCCCCAAATTTTTATCGGATTTAAAAAAAGTTTCATAAAATCTTCGTCAGTTCTTCGCACAGCCAATCCGACCTTCAATATAATCCCATTTGACAGGGCCTTTTATTCCGTGTAGGCAAGGTTTAACATCATTTATCTCCAATGGCAAGAAAAATGTTTATGCTCTTTCCACGACGAATCCAGCCGCTTGCTACCAGAACGACCCCCCCCCTCATATTTGTGAAAGGCGTGCAAGTGCTTGATAATGTCTCGGTTAATTGGTGCCGATTTGAAGGCCGACACTTTTCTGAGAAACATACATTTCGCTTTATGTATCAATCGGACATGTTGAATCACTTTTAAGACTCCGAGGAGGCGGTTGCGGGAACACAAAACTGACGAGTCAACGGACGACGGGAGCGCGGAACGGAGCATAATCGGTGGCCGCAATCGGGTCGCCTTTGTCGCCCGCACGGCAATGTGCGTTTTCCAAATATCATATTGGCTATTGAGATCGTAATTTCGATTAATCTTGACTATGCTGACAGTGCGAGTAGTCTCATTCGCATTTAGAAGTGACAACTCGTTATCGGGTCACAACGCCAAGTTCAGAATTTACGCCGTGAAAATCGCGAGATTTCCTTCACCTATTTACGGCATCTTGATGTCAGGGTTTATAGTGCTTCATGTGCAGGCAGCAGTCATTTTCACCAATCTGGTTTCATTTAACCAGACCAATGGCGCTCTTCCCTACGCCGGGTTGATACAGGGCAAGGATGGCAATTTTTACGGCACCACGTCCTTCGGCGGATCGGGTGGAGGCGGGACTGTGTTTCAAATGACTCCCTTGGGAAGTCTTAGCAATCTGGTTCTATTCAACGGTACCAATGGCGCAAGCCCGCGTGCCGGGCTGATCCAGGTTCCGAACGGGGATTTTTACGGCACCACCTACAATGGCGGCAGCAACAGCGCCGGCACTGTGTTTCAACTGACCACCAATGGCACGCTCACAACGCTGGTCACACTTGGCAATACCAATGGCGCATATCCCCTGGGCGGGCTGATACAGGGCCGGGACGGCAGTTTCTACGGGACGACCGCCATCGGCGGCACGAACATGGGTGGCACGGCGTTTCAAGCCATGACAAACGGAGCCATCGCGACCCTGGTTTCGTTCGATGTCGGTGGCAACGCCGGCAAAAGTCCCTACGCCGGGCTGGTACAGGCCAGCGATGGCAGCCTCTATGGCACCACTTATCAAGGCGGAACGAACGGGGGATACGGTACGATTTTTAAGCTGACGACCAACGGGACCTTCGCCTCCTTGTATTCGTTCAGCGGCACGAACGATGGCGCCAATCCCTATGCCGGGCTGGCGCAGGGTTCAGACGGCAATTTATATGGAACGACATTTTTTGGGGGCACCAACGGTTACGGAACGGTGTTCAGGTTCGCCACCAACAGCACATTCACAACCCTGGTGTCATTTGGCAACACGAATGGCGCCTATCCCCAGGCCGGCGTTATTCAGGCTTCGGACGGCAATTTTTACGGGACCACTTCGGCCGGTGGCGCTTATACCAATGACGCCGGCCAAGGCTACGGCACGATCTTCGAGATGACCACCAATGGAACGCTCACGACCTTGATATCGTTTAATGGCACGAATGGCGCCTCGCCGCAGGCCGGACTGGTGCAAAGTACTGATGGCAATTTCTACGGCACGACGGCCAACGGTGGCACGAATGGTTACGGGACCGTTTTCCGGCTCGGTATCATCGTCCCGCCGCCAAGATTCCTGACCGTGATACGGGCAGGCACAATGCTGACACTGACCTGGAGTGCGACGGTGAGTCAGGGTTACCAGTTGCTGTACAAAACCAATTTGACCCAGGGCGTTTGGAGCAACTTGAACAGCTCCGTGACCGCCACCAACCCAATAATGACGACGGTTGATACCATCGGACCCGATCGGGAACGGTTTTATCGAATCCTGCAGACGCCCTGACGGGCCGGTTATACGTGGACTGCGGCGCCCGCCCGATGCCGCGCCGACTTCTTTGCTGGGTCAGCCTGCCAGCGTGGCTGTTGGAGTCACACAAGAACGTGCAAGGGCTCCCCACCAAGCGAATGATTGGATCCGCTACGCTTGCCAAGGCGGTCCGGGAGAGGTGGGGCGCGGTCCTGCGAAGGGCATCCCGGTTTCTTCGTTGAGGGCCAGCCGGCACCGGCACCGGGCGGATTTAATTAGAGGAACTCCTTCCATCTTTACCTGCACTGATGGCGTGCCATTGACTTTGTTCGATACCCGGCTACCATGTCATGGAGGGATGGCGCCTCCGAGGGGCGAGGGTCATTTCCAGGAACAGGTTTATGGCGGGAATTACCGATGGAATATTTGTTATGTCCGAAACATCAAAGAGCAAATCCCGAGGGCCATGGCGAATCTTCATGGTGGAAGACCACCCGACATTTCGCGAGGGTTTGGCCCAGATTTTTAATGCGGAAAAGGACCTGACGGTATGCGGTGAAGCGGCGACTGCCGGGGAGGCGCTGCAACGCATCAACCGTCTCAATCCGGACCTTGTCCTGGTGGATATCACACTGCCCGGTGCCAGCGGGCTGGAATTGATCAAAAAACTTCGAAAGACCAATCGGACGGTAAAGCTACTGGTTCTCTCCATGCACGACGAGGCGCTCTATGTGAACCGGGTGCTCCGGGCCGGCGGCGACGGTTACATCATGAAGCAGGAAAGCCCGGAGGAAATTGTAAGCGCGATTCGTGACGTCCTGGCCGGACGCATCTACGTCAGCGAAGAGGTGCTTGCGAGTAACCGGAACTTTTCCGCCCAACCGGCCGGCGCGAAGGCGATCATCCGCCCTTTGGACCGACTTACGGACGACGAACTGCAGGTGCTCGAGTTGTTGGGCCGCGGAATGAGTGATCAGGAAATTGCGCGCCAGCTCGGCTTGCGCGCGGGGCAATTGGCGGCGGCCGGGAGGCGGATACGGAAAAGTTTGAATTTGAGCAGCGTGAACGCCTTGATCCGCTACGCGGTCTGCTGGGTGGAAAGCGGCCGCGCCTGACGCCGGCAGCCGGTTCGGGCCGGAAACCAAAGGTCAGGGGGCGCCCTTGCAAGGTGCGTGAACGGTGATGATCGTTCCTTCGCCCGGCGCCGACTCAACTCTGCAGGTTCCCCCGATTGCCACCGCCCGTTCGCGCATGTTGGTCAGGCCAAGCCCGCTCCCCTTCATTCTATCCACCCGGGTTCTCCCGGGATTAAACCCACGTCCGTCATCCTGTATCCTCATACAGACCGAATGACCCTGAATACCAATGTGCAATTTGACGGTTTTGGCGTGCGCATGTTTCTCGATATTGTTGATGGCCTCCTGAACGATGCGAAAGAGATTCAGTTCAACCTTGGGAGACAACCGCCGCCGCCCAAGGACCGCGATCCGGCATTTCGCCTGCAGATTTGTCCGCGATTGAAATTCCCTGCAAAAATTACGGCACGCCGCGGATAAACCCAGGTTGTCCAAGTCGCTGGGGTGAAGGTTGTGGGCAATCCGGCGATTCTCCTCCAAGGCGTTGACGAGGAGTTGGTCGCATCGGGCGAGGATTTCCCTCGCCGCGGGTTTGAGTTCGGGCAGGCTGTCCAGCACCTTGTGCAGCCTCATCTTGGCCGAGGCGATGAGCTGGTTGATGCCGTCGTGCAATTCGCGTGCGACCCGCAGGCGTTCCGCTTCCTGGGCTTCGATGATGCGCTGTGGCAACAACCGCATCTCCTCCTCTGCGCGTTTGCGCTGCGTGATATCGCGAATATACACGGTGAACGTCGGCTGTCCCTTCAACTGGATCCGGGTGATGGTAAATTCCGCGGCAAAACGGCTCCCATCGGCGCGCAGGGCGGCCATTTCGATGCGGCTGCCGACCACCGGGCCCCCTTCGCCGGCAAAGGAATTGGCCAGACCCTTCTGAAACCACGCCCGCAGGGATGGCGGAATGATCTCCCGGATGTCCTCGCCAATTAACTTGGCGCGGTTGTGGGTCAAAATTTTTTCCGCCGCGGCATTCAACTCGATGATCCGGCCGGCATCATCAATGGTGATGATTCCATCCAGAGCCACCCGCATGATGGCGCTCTTGCGGGCTTCGTTTTCGCGGAGCGCATCCTCGGCCTGTTTCCGTTTGGTGACGTCTTCGGCGATGCCGACGACGCGGTATACCTTGCCGGACTCATCGCGAATGGGAAAGGCGCGGTCCTGGATCCACCGGATGGTGCCGTCCGGCCGCACAATCCGATACAGCTCGTCATACTGGCCGGTAATCTGCCGCGTCAGGGCGGCTTCCAATACCCGCTCGCAGTCGTCCGGATGGAGCGATTCAATCCAGTTCTGGGGCGAGGCATAAAGGCTTTCACAGGTGCGCCCCCAGATTTCCTCGTACGCCGGGCTGATATAAATCATCTCGTTCTTCCCAGGGTTGGTCATCCAGAACACCTCCCGGATGTTATCCGCCAATTGACGGAACCGTTCTTCGCTCGCCTGCAACACCCGCTCGGCGCGCTTGCGTTCGGTGATGTCGCGCAGGAACGCGAATATGTAATGACCCCGCAACCGGAGGAAGGTGGCGATGACCTCCACTTCGAAGACGTGTCCGTTTTTGTGTCGGTGACGGGTTTCGAAACGGTCACTGCCGGATTCAATAATCCGTTGCACATGATTCTTCACCAAGTCGGGAGACGGCTCGTTGACTTCCATGTCGCTGATGTGCCTGGACAAGAGTTCCTCGCGCGAAAAACCGCTCATGCGGCAGTATGCCTCGTTGACATCCACGATTTTGCCATCAAGGTCAATCATCCAAAAACCCTCCACGGCGGAATCAATGATTTTTTGACTCAGTTCCTCGCGTTCCTGGAGCGCCTGCTTGGTTTGCTTCTGTTCGGTAAGATCGCGAGCCATGCCCATCACGGATACAACCTCTCCCTGCTGATCTCGCAACGGCACCAGCCGCGTCTCAATCCATTTCATGATGCCGCCGAACGGCTCGCTTCGCTCCGTGCGCGCCAACTCACCCGTTGCGAAAACCCGTTGAATGGCTTCCTGATTTTGCCGGGCGATCTCCGGCGGGAAAAAATCAGCCGACGATCGTCCCAACAACTCGGTATCCGGTTTACCCAACCACCGTACCGCCACAGAATTCACATATTGAATGACTGAGGCTTGATCGAGAATGAAAATCGCGTCGGGCGATGACTCGGCCAGAGTGCGGTACCGCTCCTGACTCTGCCGGAGTGCGGCCATGGCTCCCTTGAGGCGCAGGGTCGTCCGAACCCGCGCCAGAAACTCTTCCGGATCCACAGGTTTGACCATGTAATCATCCGCCCCGGATTCCAGGCCATTGACCTTATGGGAGGCTTTCGTGGCGTCACCGGAAATCAGAACGACAAAGACATCCCGCAAATCATGATCACTCTTGATTTGTCTGCAGACCTCAATTCCGTTGAGATCAGGCAGCACGACGTCCAGCAGCGCCAGATCTGGGCGCTCCGTGCGTGCCAGTTGAAGACCTTGCCGGCCGGATGATGCTTTCAAGACATCATACCCGGCGGTGTTAAGGATCAGGGTAAGGACGCTTAGGATTTCGGGATCGTCATCCACTACGAGTATGCGAGTGGTCTTGGTCATACCTGATACCTGCGAATTCAAGCCACAAATAGTGGTTGGCGAAAAAAACTAATACCGGGACGAATACGAGAGCAAGGATAAACCGCCGATTCCTCAAATCGGCGGCTAGTCCTCGCAGTTGCGTGAACGATCGCATGAACACATGCTGCCGTTTGATCCGGCGTGGCTTTCGCATTGGGGCTTTTATTACGTGTACACCAGCACCGGCGAGCGCACTAGCCTGGGCATGTGGTATGCCTTCGACACGGTCATCACAATAGCGAGAGGTGAATCATGCAGCCTGACACCGCGAACACCATCGCCCGGCTTGGCTCAGTTCTTGCTTTTTGGCGCGTGGCATACATGAACGTGAGGGATGCATTCCGAGACATAACCAGCATTTTAAAAACAATGTGAAGGCGTTTCGGCCAACTTAAAAATGAAGCCATTATTTGTAGTTTCATATCATGTTATTCCTGTCAGCGGACGGGATGCGCTGTCCATTGTTTTTATGGTGATTATTGTGGTTGCCACATGGGTGTGGTTGAAAGACCTGATGGATAATAATTAATCGGGATTATGCACTTTACCAAGGCAGGCTGAAAAACAGGTCATGATGCGCTTTGCAAACCTGATTATGAAAAGTAAAACCATTTTGCACCTTATGCCGATACGCACTCAAAGACACCTTTCAGCCCAATGTTTGGATTTTTAACCCTCACCCCAAAAGCCATTCTTTCCAAATACCCATGACTATTCCAGTACCACTAGCAGTTTCATACGATAACATTCCCGGATTAATTGGCCATTACACCCTGGTTGTTCTGGTCGCCCTTCTGATTTTTTGGGCGCTTCTTAAAACCACGAGAAGGAAAACATAGGGTAGGGAACTTGGTTCCACCAACCAACGAGAAACGAGGCTGTTTACGACTGCGGCGTTGTTGTCTGCGGCCCGGCAGGTTGTTTCGAAATTTATTTCTGCCTCTTATATCAAGTTTGAGACTGACACGCTTAATGCTTTGGCAATTGCTTGTGCCGTATTGAGTGAGGGTTTGATTCCCCCTCACCCGCTCCAATCACAAAATGCCGATGGCTCACAGCCAGTTTTTCAGCCGGGCACGCAGGACCTGCCGGGCGCGATAAAGCCGTGATTCCACCGCCTTGGGCGTCGCGTCGAGAATCACCGCCGCCTCGGCCACACTGCGTTCCTCCCATTCACACAGCACAATCGCTTCGCGCAAATCTTCGGGCAGTTTGCCCACAGCCGCGTGTACGGCGGCGGCGCGTTCAGCGGCCAGTGCCTGATCGTTGGGTGCGGGAGCGTCCGATGAAAGCGTGCTGCCCAGCGTCTGTTCTGTTTCCACATTTTCTGTTTCGAGCGAAATGTTCGGATGCCGCGAACGCCAGCGGAAATGGTTCCGCGCCAGATTGGCGGCGATGGTGTAAAGCCAGGTGGAATATTTTTCGTTCGTCCGAAAACCGGCACGGGCGCGGAAGACGCGAACGAAGGTTTCCTGCGCCAGATCATTGGCATCGTCTTCCTTGCCCACCATCCGGCAGAGAAAATGGAACAACGGCGCCGCGTGCCGTTCCATCAAATCATTGAGCGCCGCATTGTTGCCGGCGGCCAACCGTTCCATGTCGACCCGGTCGCGCGCCTCCGGCGAAGGCCGGACGTCAGTGGTGTTGCTCATGGCCGGCGGGTTCCGATACGGGTTGCTCGTTTCCCTCCTGAGCACCGAAGGCGGCGTTTTGCATTTTGGCCAGATAACGGCGGCCTTCCGCCGGCGGCATGATTTGGCTGACCTCAACAAAATACTGGAGCACCCGCGACTGACATTGCACGCGGCAGGCGGCCAGTTCGGCCAGTTTTTGTTCCGCCACGGGACTGACGTTGGTCGCGTTGTTCAAGGCCGCGGCCACCTCCTGTTTTTTGGCGGCCACCATCTGGCACATCAGGTTGCATTGGGACAGATAATCGGCATGCAGTCTCCGGATGCGCGCCATCTCGGCGTCGTTCACGTGAAATTCTTTTCGCATCCAATCCAGGCTGCCGGGAGGTTGCGTGACACAGACCTGGCAAATGCGATGGCTTACCAGATAGGAGCCGCTGAACAACATGACGCCCAACCCCAACGCACCCAGCACTATGGCCAGCGAACGATTCATAAATCAACGCAAGGCTGCCGGTGCGACGGCTGCAAGGTATTGAGCCTGTGCAGCCTGATTTGCGGCCAGATTGCCTTCGTGCGCGCCCAGTAATGCGCCCGCCACCACCAGCCCGGCGGCGGTCGCCAGGGCCCATCGCGGACGCAGCACCAGCGCAGCCAGCGTATCCAGCCAGGACAACCAGGATGTGGAGGGGACCGGCGCTTCGGCGTCCGCGATGCGACGCCACACATTTTCCTGAAAGCGCGGCGGCAAGGCCAGCGTAACACGCGACGCGCGCAACAATGCGCCCAGTTTGGCATCATCGGGATTCATATTTTCCTTCATCGGTTCAATGGGCGGCGGTGTTGTGTCCGCCGCCCGTATTTTACATTTTTAATCGCGCCGGGACAACCCGGTCGATGATGAATACCGTCAGTTGACCGCGGCGACGGACTTGGCGCAACACGGCATGGCGGCCGTGGAATTCACTGCACAAGCTTGAATCGCCTTCGGGCTGCTCATCATGTTGCGGCAAGCGATGGTGGGATTCACGTCGTTGGCTACGCTGGCGACAGCAACGGTCTGGTTGCCCAGGGCACGCGGCGAGGCAAAGTTGATGACCGGAGCGGCTGACACCGTGGAGACAACCGGAGCGGTCTTGATCTGATTGCCGGCGGCACGCGGCGCAAGCAGGGCATTGCCGGCATTGACGTTGAGGGTGATTGTGGCCAGCGCGGCCGCGCCGAGAACGGTAAGGAGGATTCGTGTTTTCATTTGTCTTTCTTATTTGTTCGCAATGCTTCATTGCATTGCCGAATGATTGTGCTGGTATTACCCCGCCGCCGGACAAACCCCTCAAAATTTTTAGACACTTGATTTTATTGCCTTTTTTGCATGAAAACCCGTTAAAGTCCGGCAAGGTGACATGTAATTATACCCACGGAGCCAGTCTGTGTTATTTCTGCGGGTTTATATCGGCTGCGGTGTATAATAAGACCGGCATCCATGAATGACGCTGGCCAAAACAAACCAGCAATCAAAGAAGACTGAAAAAGACTGAAATTATGAAATTATTCAACTACAGCCGCCCGATGATCAGCGGGCTGGTTTTGGGAGTGGCTCTGTTGGCGTCAGCCGCCCTCGCTGCTGACACAACCAGCGCGCCGCCGAAACCAGACTTGCTGACCACCTGCCCCGTTTCCGGCGACAAGCTTGATGAAATGGGCAAGCCCTATGTCTTCGTTTATCAGGGCCAGGAAGTCAAACTCTGCTGCCCCAATTGCAAGAAGGATTTTGACAAGGACCCGGCCCAGTATCTCAAGAAAATCCGCGCGGCCGACGCGAAAGCCAAAAATTAACAGGCATAAGCCAAAAATGGTTGAGCTTGGTTCGGCCCGTTGGATGATATTCAAAACGTGAAAATGACGCTGGCCATTGTTTGCAGCGTGTTGCTGGCTTGGACGCCCATCCTCCGCGCCCAGGCACCGGCGGCCCGTGTTGGGCGCGTGGTTCATGCCTGTTGCCATTGTGGCAAGGCCTGTTGCGCTGTGCCCGCTTCTCCGGAGTCCCAGCCTGTCCCTGCGACTCCGGTTCCTTCTTCCTCTCAAAATCAACTGTTGACCCTTGCGCCGGCCGGGTTGATCCGGACCTTGCCCGAGACGCCGGCGCCCGAGTTCTCCGCCTCCCCTTCTTCGCCCTTGACGGCAAACCGCACTCCGCTTTACGCGCGGAATTGCGCCTTCCTGATCTGAACATTTCTATTCCCCGCCCGTCGTGTGCCCCGAGCCAGCACGTTTCGGACCCATTCCTTTGCTCACGGAATTTTTGCGCCCGTGATTTGTCCCAAATTTTTCCGCCGCGCACAAACGGCGATGACTGAAATGAAAACAAACTGAAAATTTAAAATTATGAAACGAGCCATCCTTTTTCTCGTGTTGACAGCCGGTCTGGCCGGCGGTGCGTTGTGGCTGGTCGAACACCATCCGTCGGCGCCACTGGTCACGTCGCCTGACGGGCGGAAGATTCTTTATTACCAAAGCCCGATGCACCCGTGGATCACATCCGACAAGCCGGGCAAATGCCCGATTTGCGGCATGAACCTGGTGCCGGTCTACGAAAACGGAGAAAGTACCAACACCGGCTTTGGCCTGAAGCTCAACGCCGACAGCGTGAACGTCGCCAATGTCCAGACCGCGACGGTGGAGCGCCGCCAACTCGTCCATTCGTTGCCCGTCGCGGGCGCGATTGAAATGAACGGCCATCCGACCTGGTTCGTCTTCAACGCCTACGAACGCGATTTCGTCTGGCTTGATGTCGGGCAGCCGGTTGAAGTCACCATCCCCGCCCTGCCGGGGAAAATTTACCGGGCCCGCATCACGCACATTGACACGAGATTCCTCGACCCGGACCGGAACGACCAGACGCACGGCATTCAGGTGCGCGCGACGTTGTCGGAAAATCTGGTCCACGTCGCAGGCGTCAAGCTCTGGCGGCCCTTCGACGGTTTTTACGCCGAGGGCCGCGTCCTGGTGAGCGCGCCGGACGTGCTCACCGTGCCGCGCAACGCCGTGCTTCAGTCCGGATCGCAGCTAGCCGTTTATGTGGACGAGGGGAATGGTTATTACGAACAGCGCAAGGTGAAATTGGGCCGTATCGGCGATGCATTTGTCGAGGTCTTGGACGGTTTGAAAGAGGGCGACAAAATCGTCACCTCCGGCGGCCTGTTGATTGACGCCGAAGCGCAAATTTCCCAAAGCAGCGACCATTAACCTTCATCGCCATGATCAACCGCATCATAGAATGGTCGCTGCGCAACCGCTTCCTGGTCTTTTGCGGCGTGGCGCTGCTCATTGGCTTCGGCATCCGCGCCGTTTATCAAACCCCGGTGGACGCGATCCCCGACTTGAGCGAAAATCAGGTGGTCGTTTTCGCCGACTGGCCGGGACGCAGTCCCCAGGAAGTTGAAGATCAGGTCACGTATCCGCTTTCGGTGAATTTGCAGGGGCTCGCCGGCGTGAAAACCGTCCGCGCCAGCTCCATGTTCGGTTTCTCACTCGTCACCATCATTTTTGACGACAAGATTGACAATTACTTCGCGCGGTCACGCGTGCTGGAGCGGATGAATTATCTCGGTGACGTCCTGCCTGCCGGGGTCGAGCCGAAACTCGGGCCGGACGCGACCGGCCTCGGCTGGGTTTATCAGTATTACCTCGACGTCGACCCGAAGCTCGCGCCGGACGGCGGTTACGACCTCGGCCGGTTGCGTGCAATTCAGGACTGGTTCGTACGTTATCAACTCAACGCCGTTCCCGGCGTCGCGGAAGTCGCGAGCGTCGGCGGTTTTGTGCGGCAATACCAGATCGAGGTTTCGTCGCTGCGGATGCGCGCGATGAAGGTGACGCTGCCAATGGTCATGGACGCCGTGCGCCAGAGCAATTTGAACGTCGGGGGCAAGGTGATCGAGGAAAATGGAATGGAATTCGTCGTGCGCGGCGTCGGGCTGGTCAATTCCAACACGGATCTGGAGAACATTGTTCTCACTCTGAACAACGGCACGCCGGTCTATCTCAAGGACGTGGCGACCGTGCAGGTCTGCGGCGATTTTCGGCGTGGGGCACTCGACGTTGACGGGCATGAAGCCGTCGGCGGCATCGTCGTCATGCGCACGGGCGAAAACGCGATGCAAGTCATCCGTGACGTGAAGGCCAAGATTGCGCAAATTTCGCCCAGCCTGCCGCCGGGCGTCAGCATCAAATCCTTTTACGACCGCAGCGAGCTGATTGACCGCACGCTCGGCACGCTCAAGCACGCGCTGACCGAGGAGGCCGTGCTGGTCACGATCGTCATCATTCTTTTCCTGTTCCATTTCCGCAGCATCCTCATCGTCACCTTGCCGCTGCCGCTGTCGATTCTCGTTTCGTTCATCCTGATGAACCAGTTTGGCATCACGTCAAATATCATGTCGCTCTCCGGCATTGCCATCGCGATCGGCGTCCTGGTGGACGCGGGCATCGTCATGGCCGAAAATGCCATTCGCCACTGCGAACTGGCGGAAAAAAAGAAGGGCGCGCGGCTGAACAAGGCCGAGTCGTTGCAAGTCACGCTTGAAGCGGCGCAGCAGGTCGGACGCCCGATTTTCTTCGCCATGGTGATCATCATCCTTGCGTTCGTGCCGGTGTTCGCGCTGACCGGACAGGAAGGAAAACTGTTTCACCCGCTCGCGTTTACCAAAACGTTTGCGATGGCCGGCTCGACCGTGCTGGCCATCACACTCGTGCCGGCATTGTGCGCGACCTTCATTCGCGGGCCGTTCCATTCCGAGGAGGCCAATCCGTTGATGAAAATCCTGCTGGCGATTTACAATCCGATTCTGGATTGGGCGTTGCGCTTCCGCAAAACCGTGCTCGGCACAGCGTTGGTCCTGGTCGTCGGCGCGCTAATTCTGGCCTTTGGCGTTCCGCGGCCGCTGGTTGAAAGACTGTCAACCCACCATCCGCAACTCGCCGCGAAACTCCCACGCGGCATGGGCAGCGAATTCATGCCGACATTGAACGAAGGCAGTTTGCTGTTCATGCCGGTGCTGCTGCCGAGCACGTCGCTCACGGAAGTGAAACGCATCATGGCCTGGCAGGACCAGGTCATCCGTCAAACGCCCGAAGTGGCGAGCGTCGGCGGCAAACTCGGCCGCTCCGAAACCGCCACCGATCCCGCGCCCATCGAAATGATCGAGACGACCATCATGCTCAAGCCGGAATCGCAATGGCGTCCGGGCATGACCCGGGAAAAACTCGTCGCCGAGCTGGAAGAAAAATTGTCGCAGATGCCCGGCTACGTGCCCGGCTTTTTGCAGCCGATTGAAAACCGCATCCTGATGATCAGCACCGGCATCCGCGCGCAGGTCGGCATCAAGATCCTCGGCGACAATCTCGACGCGCTTCAGCAAAAGGCGTTCGAGGTCGAACGTGTCGTCCGGCAGATTCCCGGCGCGGTCGGCGTCGCCGCGTCGCGCACGGAAGGCAAACCGTATCTGGACATCGAAGTGGACCGGGCGGCGATGGCGCGTTACGGTCTGCGCGCACAGGATGTCCTCGATCTGGTCGAGGGCGGCATCGGCGGTGACAATGTCTCCACCGCGATTTCCGGGCGCGAACGCATTCCCATTCAAGTCCGCCTGCAACGCGGCGAACGCGACGACATTGAGCGCCTCGGCGACATTCTCGTACCAACGCCTTCCGGCGACCGGGTTCCACTCGGTCAGGTCGCAACCATCCGCCGTGAAATCGGGCCGAGCGAAATCAATAGTGAAAACGGGCGGTTGCGCGTGTTCGTGCAGGCGAATGTCGAGGGCCGGGACCTCGGTGGCTTCGTAAAAGAAACGCAGGCACGCCTCGCGCGGGAAATTTCCCTGCCGCCGGGCATGACGATTGAATGGAGCGGCCAATACGAAAACCAGATTCGTGCGCAGCACACGTTAAGGCTCATCGTGCCGGCGGCGTTGTTCGTCATCTTCCTGCTGCTTTACGTCGTTTATCACAGCGCGAAGGAGGCGGCACACGTCATCCTGGCCGTGCCGTTCGCGCTCACCGGCGGGGTGCTCCTGCAATGGCTGCTCGGCTACAACTTCAGCGTGGCGGTGTGGGTCGGCTACATCGCGCTGTTTGGCACGGCCATCCAGACCGGCGTCGTGATGGTCGTATATCTGGATGAAGCCGTGAAAAAGAAAATGGCCGAGCGCGGTGAACATTTTACGCGCGCGGATTTGATCCAGGCGGTGAAAGACGGCGCGCGCTTGCGGCTGCGCCCGAAGGTCATGACGGTGGCAACCATTGTCGCCAGCCTGCTGCCGATTTTGTGGAGCCACCGCGCCGGCGCAGAAGTGATGAAACCGCTCGCGACACCGGTCATCGGCGGCATGCTGAGCAGCCTCGCGTGCATCCTGATCGTAACGCCGGTGGTTTTCGCCTGGCTGCGGGAACGGGAAATGAAAGCCACCTCCAAAAATTGAACTGAGTCTTTGCGGCCGGGATTTTCAGTCCAGCAATGCGGGCACAGCGGCATTCAAAAGTAACGGCGCGGTCGCAGCCGTTACACCAGTTCCAGCACCCGTCGTAATTCATCGTCGGTGTTGTAATAATGCGGCGAAAGCCGGAGATAATTTTTCCCCGCACGGTCCGTCCGCAAGGACGTGACCACGCCGGCGTCCGTCAACTTTTTATGCCGTGCCGTGAGGTCGTTGCCCGGCTGGTGAATCGAAATGATGCTGCCGGCATTTTCAGGTTTTGCCTCCGCATTTAAAACCGTGAAGCCTTTGGCCTGCAAGGCGGGCACGAGCCAGGTGCGCTTGCGCCGCAACTCGGCGGCGATATTTTCCACGCCGATTTCCAGGGCCAGTTCCATCGCGGCCATCAGACCCGCCAGACCCACCAGATTGTGCGTGCCGGCCTCGTATTTCAGCGCGCCGCGGCGGAATACGATTTCCTCCTGGGCGACGAAATTCGGATTCTGGACGTTGTGCCAGCCGTAAATCGGCGGGTTCAACCGGTCCTGGATTTCACGCCGGACGTAAAGCACACCCGCGCCGCATGGTCCGAGCAGCCATTTATGCGCGTCGGCGGCCAGGAAATCCACGGATTCAACCGTCGTCGGAAACGCGCCGAGCGTTTGGATCGCGTCGAGGCAAAACAGAATTCCCCGGTCGCGCAGGGATTTTCCAATCACGGAATGTTCCAGGCGATGGCCGCTGATAAAATGGCAGGAAGCCAGGGCGACGAGCCGGGTGTTTTCGTCCACCTGCCCCAGCACGTCCATCGGCCGGATCACCCCTAGGCCGCGGGTGTTCAACAGGCGCACCTCGACGCCGCGTTCCGCCAGCGCCATCCAGGGATAAACGTTGGACGGGTAATCGTCGTGGTAAATGAGCACGTTGTCACCCCTGCGAAAATTCAAACCGGCAGCGACAAAACTCAAGGCGAGCGACGTTGGCCCGACGAACGCGATTTCCTCCGACTGGCAGTTGAGCAATTGCGCCGCCAGTTTGCGCCCGTCGTCCAAACGCCGGGGAATTGTCTGCGTTTCCTGGTCGTCGGTCGTGCCGAGTTGCGCGCAATCGGAGATCGCCTGCGCCACGCGGCGTGGCAGCGGGCAAACGCCGGCATGGGCGAGAAATATTTTGTCCCCGGAGACGGGAAATTCACGCCGGCGCAGTTCTTCGTTGGCGAGCAATTCAGTCAACGTCATGCGGCAAGGTTAATGAAGGGAACGTGGGTGCACAAAGTGGAATTAGAACCCGTTCAGGATGTTGGAAAGGTCGCTATGTGGACCGTAAAGACCCGAGTAGAACTGGATAATCTTGTAGGCGATAACCAATACGGCCAGCAAGTAAACCCCTCGCGTGGTCAATTGGGTGAAGGTATGAAGCAGGCGCGCGCCGTCATCACTGTAAAGCCGATGCAGGTTGCGGAGTGATTCATCGAGTTTGCCGCTGATTTCGCCGCTGGCATAAAGATTGGCAAACGTTTCCGGGAACAGCCGGCAGGCGCGTACCGCTTCGGACGGCGTTTGACCGGCGGTTACTGCCGGTTTCCAGGCGGCGACGGCGCGACGCAGGGCGGGTGAGCCACTGGCGGCGGCGGCGAGGTCCCAGGCTTCAAAAATGTTAACGCCGGCACTGATGAGCGCTTCGAGCGCCACGGCCAGCCGGGACAGGGCAAGATAACGCCGCGCCGTGCCTAACATGGGGACTGCGCGCAGAAAGGATTCGATCCTCGCGCGCCAGCCTTCACCGTGCTTGCCCTGTGAGGCGTAAACCAACAGGGCAACGGCGCCATAAAGCGGGGAGAGGATGAGCACGGCCCTGGCAAAAAGCAGCGGCAGGCTGGCGTTGAACTGCGAGTGAGCAAACGGCAGCACGATTAAAAAAACAAAGGCAGCGAAGTGAATCAGGATCACCGGATAAATCATCTGCGAAATCACCTGCCGGACGAGGCGGGCGCGTTCATTGTAATAATCGGCAAGCATGCGGAAGCAGGCATCGAGCCTGCCGCTCTTCTCGCCGGCCCCGATCAATGCCAGGTCAAACGCGGGCAGCCAGTCGAGTGCCTGCAATGATTCAGTGATCGTCGCGCCCTGGGCCAGTTTCTCCAGCAGGCGTTGCAACGGTTCGCGATAGGAACGGCTGGGCGGGCTGCGTTTGATTTGCTCCAGGGCGCGAATGATGGGAATTCCGGCGGACGTGAGCTGGGCGACTTGATGAAACAGTTCGGCGCGCTGGGTGAACTGACGGGGCGTGGTAAGGAAGGGCATACGCCCTCAGGCCGCGACGCGGTCGAGGCTGGCCTTGAAGTCACGCTTGCTGCGCGCGCCGACGATCTGGTCGGCCACCTGGCCGTTGTGAAAAACGAGCAGCGTGGGGATGGCACGAATGCCGTATTCGGCGGCCAGCGACTGCTGTTCATCCACGTTGACCTTGCCGATTTTCGCCTTGCCGTCGTACTCATCGGCCAGTTCATCCAACAACGGTGCGATCATCTTGCACGGACCACACCATTCGGCCCAGAAATCCACGAGCACGGGCGCGGGTGATTGCAAAACCTGTTGGGCGAAATTTTCCTGTGTGAGTGTGACAATGAGCGGAGAGGCCATACGTCAAAAAAAACGAATTTAAGGTTTTAACAACTTTCGAAAAACTCAAGTGGTCGGGATCAGCATCATCCAGATTACCGTGCCAACGGCAAACAACCCGGCCGCACCGGCCGCGATGGCGAGCATTTGATCCAGCCCGCTCATGGACGGAGCCGCGGGCATGGGCCGTTGCGCGGCCGGGGCGGGCCGGGCCTGGGAAAGGGGTGCGGCCGCGGCAGCCACCGCGCGTGATGCCGGCTGCGGAGCCGGGGTCGGAGCCGGAATGGCGGTGGGCGCGCCGGTCGGGCCCCCGGGGGGCAGCGTCGGCAATTTGATGGTCGGCGCGGCCGAGGGCTTGGGCGGCAAATTAATGCGGACAGTTTCTTTTTTGGGCTGAACCTTGCCGGTCTCTTTTTTCGGCGGCAGCACAGCACCCGGGGGAATGTTCGGAGGTGTCTCAGCCATAATCTTGTCTTTGTCCGCCTAAGATAAACGGCTTCCCGCGGGTGTCAAACCCTTATTCAAAAAACCGGTGAATGAAAATGTCCGGTCCGTGCGGAAGCGACCGGATGAAATCAGGGACGTTCGCGTCGTTCGCCAGCGGTTCCACGCGGTTGTCTCCCCAATGTGGAGGCCGGTCCTCACGGGGGCGCGCGACGTTGATGGTAAGCGGGCGGCCATGAAATTCCTGGTTGTGGAATTGGTCAATGGCCCGCTGCGCCGCTTCAGCGTCGGCAAATTCCACAAACGCACAACCGCGTGATTTGCCGGTGATTTTGTCCAGCATGAGATTGACGGAGGTCACCGCACCCGCCTGGGCAAAGTAGTCCTGCAAGTCGTTTTCCCCGGTTTGATTTGAGAGGTTGCCTACAAACAGTCTGGTTGGGTTCATAATACACCAGGTACACCAAGCCCGTTCAAGAAAACGACGTAAGAGGACGGCACCGGCAGGTTCACTGAATGTCACTTTCTTGTCTATCGGTTACGGACAATCTGTCTGGTTGACACCGGTAACGTTCATCTTCGAACGAGGCGGCAACGTTTTAACACAAACACCCGAAAAGTCAATAAAAAGTGGAAAATCCTAGGCCTTTTCATCGATCAATTCCCGCCGCGCACCGCCGAGCAACTGTTCGATAAAACTGGTCGAATAAACACCGCGCCGGAAATTTGGGTCCTGCATGATGGCCTGTTGGAAGGAAACATTGTTCTTGATGCCCGTAATCATATATTCCGACAGCGCGCGATTCATGCGGTCCATAGCTTCCCGCCGATCATTGCCGGTCGTGATCAACTTGCCGATCATGGAATCATACATCGAGGGGATGGTGTAGCCGGCGTAAGCATGGGTGTCCACGCGCACGCCGCGGCCGCCAGGTTGAAAATACATCTCGATGCGTCCGGGACTGGGCCGGAAATCATCAAAGGGATCTTCGGCGTTGATGCGGCATTCAATGGCGTGACCCTTGATTTGGATGTCACTCTGCGAATGGTGCAACGGCTCGCCCATTGCCAGCATGATTTGATAACGCACCAGATCAATGCCCGTAACCTCCTCGGTAACGGGGTGTTCCACCTGGATCCGCTTGTTGAATTCGAGGAAATAATAATTACCCAGGTTGTCCACGATGAATTCAACCGTGCCGGCGCTGGTGTAACGCGCCGCCTCGGCGATTTTGACGGCGGCCTTGCCGATTTTGTCGCGTAATTTTCGAAACTTGTGTTCCAACAATGGTGACGGCGCCTCTTCCACGACCTTCTGGTTTCGGCGCTGAATGGAACAATCCCGCTCACCCAGGTGAATGATGTGCCCCTTGTTGTCTCCCAGCACTTGAATCTCGATGTGGTGCGGATTTTCGATGTATTTTTCGATGTAAACGCCGGAATTACCAAAGGCCTTTTCCGCTTCGGAACGGGCTGTGTGATATCCCTTAACCAAGGATATGTCATTGTGTGCCACGCGCATGCCGCGCCCGCCGCCGCCCGCCACCGCCTTGATCATCACCGGATAGCCGATGCGTTTGGCCACGGCCAGCGCCTCCTGCTCCTTTTCGACAGTGCTTTCCGATCCCGGCGGTGTGGGGACACCGACTTTTTTGGCCAACATCCGGCTGATGGCCTTGTCCGCCAATGATTGCATGGCGCGCGGGCTGGGACCAATGAAACGGATGTTGCAACTGTCGCAAACCTCGGCGAAGTGCGTGTTTTCGGAAAGAAAACCGTAGCCGGGATGAATCGCATCCACGTCCGTGATTTCCGCCGCGCTGATGATCCGGTCAATCCGCAAATAGCTTTCCGACGCAGGCGGTCCGCCAATGCAGATGGCTTCATCGGCCAGTTGCACGTGCATGGAGTTGGCGTCCGCCTCTGAATAAACGGCCACCGTTCGGATATTCAACTCCTTGCAGGCACGAATGATCCGAACGGCAATTTCACCGCGATTGGCAACCAGAATTTTTTCGAACATGGACTTTTCAGTGAAACTGAAAAAAACTTCAAACGTGCGGTTATTTCAGGTTGGGCGCACTTTGAACAGCGGCTGGCCAAATTCCACCGGCTTGGCGTTCTCCACCAAAACCTGGGTGATAACACCTTTGGTCTCCGCTTTGATTTCATTCATCACCTTCATTGCTTCAATTATGCAAACCACGCTGTCAGGATTGACCTCGGTACCTATCTCAACATAACTGTGAGCTTCCGGAGAAGGTGACCGGTAAAAAGTGCCGATCATTGGAGATTTGATTTCTACTTCACCCGTGGCGGCCGGAGCCGGGCTGCCACCGGCGGAACCCACTGAAGAAACAGGAACAGCAGGCTGAGCTGCCGGCAAAGATGCTGGATCTTCAAACTGCATGGCCGGCGAGGCTGTTCCGTTGGTTCCTCTCTTCAACCTGATCTTGGAATCCTGCCTTTCCAACTCAAACTCCGTAATGGAGTTTTTCTTCATCAGGTCAATTATGGCCTTAATATCTTTTAAATCCACGTTTCGATTTCGTTAAAGTTGTTCCAAAACTGCAATTTGAGGCATAATCAAAAAAGCAGCAGCCGGGTTACGACTCTGCTTGTTCTGTTACGAATTTGAAACACTCTATAGGTCATTGGCACCAGCGTCAAGAAACAAAAACAGCAATTGATTTTGACAATTGTTCGAACTAAAAACGCCGCTCTATTGATGTTTTTTTAAATCGTTAACGTTAATTGAAGCTTCCAGCGCCAGAATGTAAGACTTTTGACCAAATCCGGCTATTTGTCCCCAACAAACTGGCGCAATCAGTGATTTTTGCCTGAACTCTTCCCTGGCGTGAATGTTTGAAAGGTGAATCTCTATGGTCGGAACACTCACTGCGACAATGGCATCTCTGAGCGCAATACTCGTATGGGTGTAAGCCGCGGCGTTAAGGACGATCACGTCGAATTTGCCTTTTGCTTCCTGAATCCAATCAACCAATTCCCCTTCCACATTGGACTGCCTGAAATCCACCTCCACGCCCAAAGCTTCAGCGTGTTTGCGGACTTTGGCCTCGATATCAGCCAATGTTGCGCGCCCATACACCTCCGGTTCACGTTGCCCCAGCAAGTTCAAATTCGGCCCGTTTAAAAACAGAACCTTCATGCTTTGAAAGTAAGATGAGACTGCGCCAGCTTCACTGTCTACTGATTTCCAGCATTTATAATCGCCCAATTAAAAAGTTAAGCGACATTTCCCGTCACGCTTGGCCTTTGGTGCCCGCGACAGGACTTGAACCTGTACGATGTTACTCACTAGAACCTGAATCTAGCGCGTCTGCCAATTCCGCCACGCGGGCACAAGCACGACAGCCTTTTCAATACGCGCCAGTACACGCGTGGGCAAGTCAAATTACCGGCCACCTTAAGCCAGTTTCACCCACCGGCCCTTTTGCTGGGATTCCTCGACCGCCGCCAGCACCCGCTGGTTTTTTACGCCGTCTTCGAAGGTCGGCTGCACCGGTTTGCCCTCCACGCAGGCGTTCACGAAATCCGCCATTGTATGGATAAAGGTGTGTTCATAGCCAATCAGGTGGCCCGGCGGCCACCAGTTGCCCGCGTACGGATGGACTCCGCCGCGTTCGGTGACCAGGATGTCCCGAAATCCCTGCCGGTCCTTCGGGTCGTCGCCGTTGAAAAATTTCAGGCGGTTCATGTCTTCGAAATCAAAATACAGCGATCCCTTGCTGCCATTGATCTCGATCGCGATGTGGTTTTTACGCCCGGCCGCGAGGCGTGTGGCTTCCAGGTTCGCCAGCGCACCGTTTGCCATCCGCCCGATGAGCAACGCCGCATCATCCACCGTCACCTTGCCCATTTTGCGCGTGCCCTTGCTCAACGCCTCCGCGAGCGGCCGCTCCGTCACAAATGTGTGGAGCAAGCCGCAAACCGCCTCAAATTCTCCGACCAAGTAACGCCCCAAATCAATGATGTGCGCGTTGATGTCGCCATTGGCGCCACTGCCGCTGGTCTCCTTTTGCAGGCGCCAGTTGATGGGAAATTCCGGGTCCACCAGCCAGTCCTGCGCATAACGCGCGTGAAAATGCAGGATTTTCCCCAGCGCGCCCTCGCCGATCATTTTCTTCGCCAGCGCGATCGCGGGGATGCGACGGTAATTGTGGCAGACCATGTGGACGACCTTGGCTTTTTGCGCGGCGGCCAGCATCGCCTCGGCCTGTTTCACATTCAGCGCCAGCGGCTTCTCGCATAAAATATGTTTCCCGTTGCGCGCCGCGGCGATGGCGATTTCCGCGTGCAAATCATTCGGCGCGCCGATGTCCACAATGTCAATCAACGGCGACTCGACCACCTCGCGCCAGTCGGTCGCAGCGTGTTGCCATCCGAGTTGTGCCCGCGCCGCCTGCACCCCGGCGGCGTGGCGCCCGCAAATCGTGTGCAGTTCCACATTGGCCCTGAGATTGAAGAAGCGGGGCGCCTGCCGCCAGGCGTTCGAGTGCGCCCTGCCCATGAAGCGGTAGCCGATCAGCCCGACGCGGAAAGTTCTAGCCATAAAAGTTGGGGTTGAACTGGATACGCGCGTCTTTATAGTGAGCCGCGACACACAAGTCAATCAAATGGCTTTTACCACGGCAGAAATAGCAAAACATCTTGAAGGTGAAGTGCTTGGCGACGCTTCGGCCACTCTCAAAGGCTTTGCCCCGGCCGACTCCGCCCGGCCGGGCGACCTCACTTTTGCTGAAAATGAGGACTTTTTCGACCGCGCCGTAAATAGCGCCGCGACCGCCATCATCGCGGACCAGCGCTTTACCTCGACGAAAAAAATCCTGATCCGCGTGTCGAACGCGCGGGTCGCCTTCGCCAAGGCCATGGCATTGTTTTTCCCGGAACGAACTTTTCCCGGCGGCGTTCATCCCACGGCCGTAGTCGCGCCCGGCGCGCAAATTGATTCCACCGCGCATATCGGTCCGCATTGTGCCATCGGTGAGCGTGTGCGCATCGGCGCGCGGACCGTTTTGCAAGGCGGCAACTTCATCGGCGAAGACTCCAAACTCGGCGAGGACGTCAATTTGTTTCCAAACGTGACGGTTTATCCGCACACGGAAATCGGCCGGCGCGTTCGCATTCACGCCAACACGGTGATTGGTTCGGACGGTTTTGGTTACGTGCAGGACGGCGACATTCACCGCAAAGTGCCGCAAATCGGCAATGTCGTCGTCGGCGACGATGTGGAAATCGGCGCGGGAGTGATGATTGACCGTGGTGCGCTCGGCTCGACGGTCATCGGCCAGGGCACGAAGATTGATAACCTCGTGCAAATCGGGCACAACGTCGAAATCGGTGAAGGCTGCCTGCTGGTCGCGCAGGTCGGCATCGCCGGCAGCTCGAAAATCGGGAATTACGTCGTACTGGCCGGACAAGCCGGGGTCGCCGGACATTTGAAAATTGGAGATAAAGTTACCGTCACAGCCAAATCCGGCGTGATGCATGACATTCCCGACGGCGAAAAATGGTTTGGAATCCCGGCGCAACCGGACAAGCAAGGCAAGCGTCAGCTCATCGCCATCCAACGCCTTCCGGATTTGCTCAGACGCGTGGCCGAATTGGAAAAAAAGGCTGCCGGGAAACCAAAGCGTGGCAAAAAGTAGTTCGCTAGGGACGCGCGGCCGCCACGGACGGCCCGGCGAGCCGTGCCTACCTCACTTCGGCTTCAACTGCGGGAACAAAATCACGTCGCGGATGCTTTCCTGGCCAAGCAGCATCATGCACAAGCGGTCAATGCCCATGCCCATGCCGCCGGCGGGCGGCATGCCGTGTTCGAGTGCAACGAGGAAATCCTCGTCCAGCTTTTGTTGCTCACCGCCAGCCTGATGTTCCAGCCTTTCGCGTTGCTCAATCGGATCATTCTGTTCGGTGTAAGCCGGCGCGATTTCCTGGCCGTTGATGCAGCACTCGAAGACTTCGACGGTTGTCGGGTCGTCGGATGAAAGTTTGGCCAGCGGAATCAATTCCTTCGGCGCATGTGTTACGAAAGTTGGATTGATCAAGGTCGGCTCAATCAGTTTCTCAAACACGGCCTGAGTGACTTCAAAATCTTCTGCTCCTTTGGCAATGTCTCCACCTAACTTTAGTGCATTAACTGCAACATTTAGCCGTTGAGAAGGAGATTGGGCGAACCAATCTTCGATTCCGGTTTGCTCACAGACAGCATCTCGAACAAGGTCTTTGTATTTACTCCGTTTCCATGGACGAGTTAAATCAATCACCTTTGGTTTTGCCAATCGGTCCAATGAATCTTTGATGTGTTGAACACGTCTGAACACATCAGTCGCTTTTGTAACGGGCGCCTCGGAATCATCGGTCGTAGTCAGTTTAAACTCTGCTGCGGCAAGTGCACCTTTCATTAGTAACTCAGAAGCTTTCGCTGCTGCTTCTGCTGCCGGCGATGTCTCAAGTTTATTCAAGCATTCCTTAAGCTGGGGAAAAACATCTTTAAAATGGTCGTTCAGATCACGGAATTGTTTTGCAAATTCAGCCACCGAATCTCGGAAGGTGGGATTATCTTGAGCTTCTTTGCTGATAAAGGCCAGCGTATCCAACGCAGATTGAATATGACTTCGCACCTCCTGTTTCGGATTGTGTTGAATTACAAGCGTGCCTAAGACCTTTTGGGCAACGTGGCAAATCATGGATTCAACCAGCTCCATCATGCTCTCGTAATCACCGAAGGCCTGATACGCCTCGAGCATGGTGAATTCGGGATTGTGTTTGCGCGAGAGGCCCTCGTTGCGGAAGTTGCGGCCGATCTCGAACACCTTGTCCACGCCGCCGACGAGCAGGCGCTTGAGATACAGTTCCAGCGCGATGCGCAGGTAAAAATCGCAGCCGAGCGCGTTGTGATGCGTCTTGAACGGTTGCGCCGCCGCTCCGCCGGGAATCGCCTGCATCATCGGCGTCTCCACCTCCACAAAACCACGCGATTGCAGAAAATTCCGGATCTCGGTAACGATCTGGCTGCGCTTGAGAAAAACGTCCTTCACTTCCGGGTTCGCCATCAAATCGAGGTATCGCTGGCGGTAGCGGATTTCCGTGTCAGCGAGGCCGTGCCATTTTTCCGGCGGCGGACGCAGGGCCTTTGCGAGAATCACGAAGGAATCGAGCTTGATGGAAATTTCACCGGTCTTGGTGGTGAACAATTTGCCGCGTGCGCCGATGAAATCGCCGAGGTCGAGATGCGAGAAAATTTCCCAACTGCCCGGCGCGGTTTCTTCGAGGTGATTTTTCTGCGCGTAAATCTGAAGTCGGCCGCTTTGGTCGCGCACGTCAATGAACATGCTCTTGCCCATTTCGCGGTGCGCGGTGATGCGGCCGGCGACGGCGACTTCCGTGCTGTCGTTGTATTCGCCGCGTTTATATTTTTCGCGAGCGGCTTCGCACGTTTCCGTCGGCGAAAATTTGTTTTTGAACGGATCAATGCCTTTGGCGCGCAAGGCGGCGAGCTTGGCCTTGCGTTGCTCAATCAGCGAATTCGTGTCGTCCATCAGAGTTTGCGGATTAAACCACAAACCCCTTTCCCGCGCACGGAATTTTAAGGAAAACGGCTTTGGACGGTAAACACGGTATTTTTATTCCATCCAAAGCCGCCCCCTACGACCAGCCTTGGGGGTTGAGTTGACCACTGGTCGCAAAGCCATTCGTCACGGCGAGCCTCGTCCGTCCCATTCATCAGAGTGACTGCGGATGAAATTGTTCCATAAGAAATTCGCTTATTGCGGGAACAAAACTCGAAGAACGGCCGCCGCGCCCAGGATGCTGGAAGACGAAATTCCTCCCGCGATAGCGGACGTGAAAAAGCCGCGACCGCAAATCCGACTTTTGAAACCGTCAAGGCTTCGGTGGCGTGTTCGCGGGTTGGTACAGGCCGGCCTTGATGAAGGGTTCGAGGCAGGCGCCGTAGCCTTCCGCCTGCATTTTATCCAGGGGAATGAAGCGCAACGACGCCGAGTTGATGCAGTAACGCAAATGGGTCGGTCCCGGACCATCGTCGAATACATGACCAAGATGCGAATCGGCCGCGCGGGAACGGACTTCGACGCGGTTCATGCCGTACGAATGGTCGGCGTGCTCGGTGACTTCCTGGTTCGAAACGGGTTTCGTGAAACCCGGCCAGCCGCAGCCGGAATCAAATTTATCCAGCGAACTGAACAGCGGCTCACCCGACACCACGTCCACGTAAATCCCCGGCTCGTGATTGTCCCAATACGCGTTGTGGAAGGCCGGCTCGGTGGCGGCTTTCTGCGTCACGGCAAATTGTTCCGGGGTCAGTTCATTTTTCAACTGCGCCTCGCTGGGTTTCTTGAAATCTTTCATGTCCATGGGTTGATTGGTTGAAATGGCCGCCGGCTGCGCGCCAACGTTGCGCGGGAACACCACCATGCCCGCCGCCAGCAACGCCGCCGCCGCAAAGGGAATGACTCCGGCTGAGCGCACGCGGTTTCGACGGATTTGATCCGGTTCGTGTTCAATGTTCCTCGTATTCAGATGAATTCCCAGCGGTCAAACATCGCCGCGTGGCCGCAGGGTTTGCCGTCGTCTGCCACCAGATTCCAGACCGTTGCGCGGGCGATGCGAAAGCGGCGGCCGGTCTTTGAAATGCGGACGCCGGAATAATCGTCAATGAACCCGCGCTGCGCCACCGCCGCCAGCAAGCGCGCCCGCTCCTCGCGATTGGGCGCCTCGGCCGTGAGACGCGACGGCGTGCGCATCAGTTCCTCCCACGACATTTCCCACAAGGCCAGTGCCGCGTGGTTGCCGTAGTTCAAAACGGGATCGGCCTCCGTCCCGTGTGACACCAGCACAAACGGCGCTTCAAACACATGGCGCGCCAGCCCCGCCGGATTGAAAAGTCCCGGCAACAAATCGCGCCCCGTCCATTGTCTGAAATTGCGCGCGAGCATTTGCGTGTGCGCGATGACGGAATCGGTTTGCCAGATTGGATTCATTCCCGAATCAGATTGCCGCAAGCAATATTTCCGTCAATTCCTCCGCTGTCAGTGCGATGGGGTTTGCCTTCATGCTACTGGCGTTCGCGGCTCCGGCCACCAGATCGGCAATGTGTTCGGCGCGGATACCGTGAAGGCCGAGCGGCTTGATTTGCAAATCGGCAACAAGTTTGCGGACCCATTCCACGCCGTCACCACCGACTGCGCCGGGGTTGCCGGTCAACCACTGCGCCACCTGGTTGTAACGCCGCAACGCCTCGCTGGCCGGAGCACGTTGCCCGAGCGCGCGGAGGTTGGTGTCCATCACCTGCGGCAGCAAGACCGCGCAAACGGCTCCATGCGGGGCGAGAAACCTGCCACCGATCGGGCCGGCCAATCCGTGCACCGCGCCCAGGCCGGCATTAGCCAGTGCCAGGCCGCCATACAAACTTGCCACGGCCATGTCCTCACGGGCGGATTTATTTTGTCCGTTAAAAAATACCTCGCGCAACGACCGTGCGGCGCGGCGAATGCCCTCAACACATAAACTGTCGGTCATCGGGTTGGCGCGCAGGCAGACATAAGGCTCGATGAGTTGCGTCAAGGCGTCAAGACCGGTACTCGCCGTAAGCGCGGGCGGCAAATCGTACGTGAGTTCGGGATCCACCACCGCCACGCGCGCCAGCATCAGCGGACTGCGCAGGCTGACTTTTAATTTGTGTTCCGGCGACGCCAGCACGGCGTTGCGCGTGACTTCCGAGCCGGTGCCCGCCGTCGTGGGAATGGCCACCAACGGCATGGACGGCTTGGTCAGCGCCCGGCCGCGTCCGATAATCTCCACGTAATCCATCAATTCACCGTCGTTGGCCAGCATTGCGGCGATGGCTTTGGCCGCATCCAACACGCTGCCGCCACCGAAACCGACGACGAAATCACAATTTTCACTTTTCCCCAAAACCGTGCCTTGTTCCACCGTGGAAAGTTCCGGTTCTCCGGCCACGGAAAATGTCTTTGTGTCCACACCGGCGGTGCGGAGCGAGGCCAGCAGTTTTTCCGCGCGCGATGAATCACGTCCCGTCACCACCAGCGCACGCGAACCAAATCCTCTGCTGATCGCGCCCATTTCACGCAACGTGCCGGCACCGAAGACAATCCGCGTGGCGGTGGCAAATTCAAATTTCATATTCGGCTGGCAGCCGCGTTCGTGAGAACGCTGGTCCTTCGCGTTTTGACAAGCGCGGCTACCTCACCACGCTCCATCCTCGGGAAACACGTTATCAAACTTCACGCTCTGGCGCGGTGCGGCCATCATCGGCGCGACCGCGTCACGCCAGACCGGATAATGGGCCGTTTCCTTGTGCGCGGCGGCGGCGGCGGCATCGCGATACACCTCCACGAATACGAATCGTGCGGGATCATCCTGCTGCTGGACAACGTCGAACCGCGCGACGCCCGGTTCCAGCAGGCTCGCGCGCGCATTCGCCAGCGTCGCCGATTTGAAAGCCTCCACGCATTCCGGTTTGACCTGAACTTGAATATGTACCACGAGCATAATTCGCCTTCCGTTTGGGCCGCTTCCAAGTTTTGTCTTCAGCGGTAAAAGTGAGGATCGCGAACGGATTGTTCGCCAACCGATTGCTGACCACAATTCTTCGATGATGCCATCCAACGGCCGATTTAATACCGCGATGGCCACGGTCAGGTCAAACCCTCAGGCCCCGGATTTGGCCGTACGCTGGGTCAAACGAAACTTTCCGGAAGCCTCCGGCACCAAAACCGGCATGGCCTCGGTTTTGATCCCCTGGCGCAAAGCGAGCAACTCGCCGAGCTGCGAACCAGTGTGTTCCAATGCCTTCGCCGTTGGCCCGGCGCCGTCCGGCACAAAGCGCAGAACGCAATCGCCGTTTTCATCCTGCCGCAACTCGTAATGGGCGATGCCATCCGTTTCGGCAAAACACCGGTCCACCTGCCAGGTTGTAACGCGACGCCCATCCCCCGCCGTCAGCGCGTCGCGGATCCGGCCGTGAACCACAAAATCGCTGGCATACGGACGCTCGATCCGTTCCGCCAGGTCGCCGATGCGATAGCGCAGCAGCGGCATGTAATCGTTGGTCAGGGTCGTGACCACCAGTTCGCCGACGCCGCGTTCGTCCGCGTCCACGACTTCCAGAAACGCCGTGTCGTAGCTGGGTTTCATGTCGCCGTGCTCGTTTTCCATGAGCAGATGGCCGGTCTCGGTCGAACCGTACAGATTGAAAACCGGCACCCCAAAGACGCGCGCCAGAAGCCGGCGATGCACCACGCTGACAAATTCATAGCTGCACAGCACGAACCGCAGCGACGGGAATCGGATGCCGTGCTGCTCGCAATACAGCGCGAAGCGGACGCCATGCACCGGGTCCAAATCAAGGAATTGCGGCGCCCATCCGGCAATTTCCGCCGCCATGCGCGCCAAATCCATGTCGCCCAGCAGAAACGGAATGCGCGCCAGATTAACGTACAGCGCGTTGTCCAGCGTCCGCTGTTCGCGTGACATCCAGACCGTCGGACACGTCAGGCCGTTGCACGCGGGCGGCACCAGCGTGGCGCGCCGGGCGTTGGGGTATTCGTCCAGCACGCGGGCGACGAAGGCGTTCAGCCTCAGCGCGCTTTCTTCCTGAGCGTTCCACCAGCCGCGCCCGAAAAGCACCGGCAATCGTTCCTCGGAAGTACCGGAGGTATGTTCCAGCTCCACCAGATTTTTATCCAGCAACGATTCGAGCGACTGCCCGGCGGCAAGGAAATGTTGCGGAAAGCCATTTCGCATTTCATGCTTCCTCAGCAAGGGCAGGCCCTTGAAGCAGTCAAAGGTGGGGGAGTCGCACCCGGCCCGCGCCAGCGAATCACGATAGAGCGGCACCTCCCGCCACCGGGGAAGGAGCCCCTCCAGTTGCGGTATTTGCGCGGCCTCACGAATCAGTTCCGGTGTCGCAAGCATGGCCGAAATATACACGCTTTTTACGGAATGCAAATCCGGCGAATGGGAACGGAGGAATCCGGCGGCGCCAGCGCGGCGGCGCGTGCCCGGCAGATGCCACGGTAAAATTCCCCGACGCGCGTCATGGTGCGCGGCAGATTCTCGTCGTTGAAATCCACCGCCAGCAGACCGAACCGTTTCGAGTAGCCGAATTGCCATTCAAAATTGTCGAGCAGCGACCAGTAGAAAAAGCCGCGCACATCCACCCCCACTTTCACCGCGCCGTGCAACTCGCGCAGATGTTCCGTCAGGTCGAGGATGCGGAAATCCTCGTCGGCCGACGCCGATCCGTGCTCGGTGATGTAAAGCGGCAGGCCGTACTGCCGGTGAAGATTCCGCAGGATGGTTCCCAAACCGCCGGGGTGGCGTTCAAACATGTCGTCGCAGACCACCCCTAACCGCGCGAGCTGTTTCGGGCACGCGCCGCCGGCCGGAACCATGGGCTCAAAATTATTGAACCGCGTCAGCCCGTAATAATTCACCCCCAGAAACGTGGACGCCGCCCGCCGCGGGCCGCCCAAAAATTCGTTAAGCACAAAACGATTGAAGGTGTGATGGGAAATTCCCGCAAGCAAATGGTCCCAGAGCGCGTGCTTTTGGAACGAGTCGAAAAAAGTCCAGTTCTTGGCGATGCCGATTTCCGGCGCCCGGCCGCCGTTGCCCGCCTGGCGGATGACTTCGCTCGCACGGATATGCGCCGCCGCCATGTGTTTGATGATTTTCCGATACGACCACAGCCGCCATTTGTGAAACGGCGGAAATCCGCCCAGCAGATACGTCAAGGATGCATACGTGTCCGGCTCATTGAAGGTGTTCCACAAATAAACCCGTTCCTTCAAGGCCGACACCAGCTTGGCAACGTAATCCACAAAGGCCGGAACCGTGGCCGGATTCAACCAGCCGCCGGCCGCGGTAATCCACGGCGGATTGGAAAAGTGATGCAACACGACCATCGGCGTGATGCCCGCCGCCTTGAGCCGGTCCAGCAGATCCACGTACCGCTCCAGTTCCTGGCCATTGAGCGGCGCGAACGGCGCGGCTTGCAGGCGCGACCATTCGATGCCCATCCGGTAGGCGTTCACGCCCAGTTGCGCCATCCACTCCACGTCCTCGGCGTAACGGTGATAATGATTGCAGGCCACGCGACAGTGTCCGCCATCCGCGGCGACGTAATCCGTCCATTCATTGGCCACGTGGCCTTCCACCTGGGTGGGCGACGTGGCCGTGCCCCACAGAAACCGGTCTGGAAACTTCAAAGCGCCTGACATGCTTACCGACAATATGAGACAAGGTTAACGAAATGAACAGTCTGGAGTCGTCGGGGTGGCAGTGAAAGGAATTCGTTGGAACCGAAGGTTGCAAACAAGTCATGGACTTTCCCGCCTTTATCAACGATACTGACCCCGCTCCCGCCTAGCGAGCCGGATCAAGGTTTATTTCGACTCAAAAATTTTATGGCCAAGAAACCAGCAACCAGTACGCCGTTGCCCGACCCACCCGTGGTCAGTGAAACGGCGGAGCAGCATTTTGACCGCATCCTGTCGCGCGACCAGTTTAAAACCCTGAAAGCCGTCCTCGACGAACTGCGAATGGACACCACGGCAATGCATGCGGCGATTGTTACCACCAATTCCTATCAGAATTTTTTGACCAAGCTGGGCTATCGCGTCATTCTCGTGCCACAAATCCACGAGCAGGATTGCTACTCGCGGTTGGGGCCGGCCGGGGGTATCCGCGCCGTGTTGCCGGTACACGATATCGCCACCTACAGCACCCTGGTGACACTCGTGAACTATGATTCGACGGTGACCACCACGACCAAATCCGTGGACTTCTACGACGACCGCCTGGCCGAATTCAAGACCCAGTTGATGAAATAGCGCCCGCAATGCCGGGTGACTCGTCGCAACGGGCGCGGATAAACGGGTTCGGATGGGTTATCGCCCGGGTTTGGCATTCCATATCGCCATGGTGTCCGGCGAGCCTTGGGAACGGATATCGTTGTCGCCAAGGATCCCATCCGTGGCGGCGAGCATCTCCGCCCGCGGGAAAACCATCGTTTCGCCGTGACGGTTGTAACATTCGATGGTGATGAATTTGCCTTTTGCATTGCGCAAAAGCTCCACGAGATGATCAAGGTTTTTCACGGGGATACCATTGACGGCTTTTACCACTTGTGCCCGGGGATTGGAATAGCCCTCGGCCAATTCGTGCGGGAAAAAAGGCGAAGCGATGACCACCAAACCCTCGCCGGGAAACGAGGGCTGGTCCGATATGCGGGTGGTCAATGGATTACCCGAGCTGCTGAAATTCGCCAGGATGGCCGTGCCGTATTTTGTCCGCAGCAGGCCCCCCAGATATTCCTCCGTGGCGGCGGAAAAAACCAACGGTCCGTAGATAAAGTAGGAGGGATAGGCACCGTTCAATTCGGGAATCAATTGCGGATAATCCGCCGAAACCGGCAGATTGACCTTCAGTTCCTTGCCGGCACGGACAATGGTCAGCGGCACGGTGCCGTTGGTGGCGATATGCTGGATAAGATAAGTGAAGCGCACCCGCAGGTCGTCCCCCAACTTGATCATGCCCTGATCATCCACCGGGGTGTCGCCGATTTGGGTGATCACATCCCATTCCTTCAACGCGTAGGCCGGATCATCCTTATAGGGCTTGTGAACCACCATCCCGTGGATGGCGGGCGCGAGTTTGAGGAAGGGACGCAGGGCGGGGTTTTCCAGCGTTTGCAATGTGTCATACATCGCCGGCTTGCCATCGTAATGTCCATCAGTGATGTCCTGAAGAAACAGGTCGATCTCTTCGCTGGGAATGATGTAGCCGATGTTCTCGGCGTCATTCAGACGGCTGAACGTCAGCCCGATCATCTTGTCACCCACCACCGCCGGGCCGCCGCTGTTGCCGGGGTTGATGGCCGCATCAATCTGGATGCGCAGGCCGGAAACCGGGAAACTATAAGGCGCGAACTCCACCCGCGAAACGATTCCCTTGGTGATCGAAAGACTGTTGCCCCCTTCCGGAAATCCGTACGTCAGAACAGCGTCCTTGACGCCCGGCAAGGTCTTGGCCCGCGCCAGCGGAGGATGCGTGTCGAAAAACTTTTCATCCTCCAGCTTGAGTACCGCCAGATCGATGCCCGGGGCAATGAATTCCACCGTGGCGGATATCTTATCTCCGGCCTGGTTCGCCTGAATTTGAACCTGGTTCGCGTAATCGACAACATGGGCGTTGGTCAGGATGCGCCGGCCTTCAATCACCACGCCACTGCCGGTCACATCCTCCGGGGATTCTTTTGTCCACGGCCGGTACGGATCAGGATAACGCACGGTGGCAAAAACCTTCACGACCGAATTTTCAATGGGGCCGGCGCCGGCGTCGGCATCGGAAACGAGGGCCGCCGGTTCGGCGGCGCGGAGATTAAGGCACGAGGCGAACCACGCCATTGTCAGAAGCCGTACTGTCCTGGAACCGGCGGGAAATAAAGTGAATCGCATAGACAAAACGATGCTAGTGAACGGGCAGGATTCATGTAAAGAAAATGTCCTTTAAGTCCGGCGGTACGTGAGCGGCCTGGGGAAAGGTCGAGCGCAAACTGCGGGGGATGAAAATTTGGATCCACGAAGCGATCATGATTGGTGATCCGCTTCAAGCGCGATTCGCGGCTCCCGCCGCCAGGGCGCGTCCGGCAATCCAGCCGGTGGTCCAGGCCGCCTGAAAATTGAAACCGCCGGTGATGCCGTCGATGTCCAGCAGTTCGCCGGCAAAGAACAGTCCCGGACAAATGCGGCTCTCCATGGTTTTGAAATTCACCTCGCCCAACCGGATCCCGCCACAGGTCACGAATTCATCCTGGTTCAGGCTCTTCCCACTCACGGAAAATTCCGTGCGCCGCAACTGTTGAACGAGCCGGTGCTGCGCGGACCGCGAAAGCGCCGACCACCTCGTCGCACGCGGGACGCCCGACGCCATGACGAGTCGTTCCCAAAGGCGCGCCGGCAGCGGCGGGACGGGTGAATTCACAATCTGCTTTGCCGGTTGCGAACGGCGCCGCTTCTCCAGTTCCGCCGTGAGCTCCTCCGCTTTCAGATGGGGCGACCAGTTCACGTGCAACGGAAATGAATAATTCAGCTCGTGCAATTTCCGCGCGCCCCACGCCGACAACCGGAGAATCACCGGCCCGCTCAGGCCCCAATGCGTCACCAGCAACGCGCCGCGCTCGCCGAGTCCTGCGCCCGGCACCGAGGCCCCGACGGATTCCACCGAAATCCCCGCCAATTCCCGCAACCATGGGGTGGTGACGTGAAAGGTGAACAACGACGGCACCGGCGGTTCCAGCGTGTGGCCGAGCGAAACGGCCAGTTGCCCCAACGCGGGGGTCCGGCAACCACCCGTGGCCAGCAGCAGACTATCGCACGCCATTGTTTCACCGTTGGAAAGCACCAGGTTGAAGCCGTTGGGCGCGTTCCGGGTGCTGCTTTCCACGCCGTGGTTCGTCTTTAACTTCACACCCGCCTGGCGCGCCGCGCCGAGCAGGCAATCGATGATAGTTTGCGACGAATCCGTCACAGGAAACATCCGGCCATCATCCTCGGTTTTCAATTTCACGCCATGGGCGGCGAACCACGCCACGGTGTCGCGCGCCTGAAACTGCTGGAACGGCGCAATCAATGCCCGTTCGCCCCGGGGAAAGCGGGTGGCAAACTCGCGCTCGTCAAAACAGGCGTGCGTCACATTGCACCGGCCGCCGCCGGAGATTTTGACCTTGGAAAGAAACTGCGAGGTTTTTTCGAGGATAAAAATTTCCGCGCCGCTTTGCGCTTCCGCGCACGCCAGCGCCGCAAAAAATCCGGCCGCCCCGCCACCCACGATGACTATGCGCCGCGGGTTCATCAGCGTTCAAGCCATGGCCGACAATTTGCCGGCCTCGGCTTCCCAGACGGGGTTTAATTCCGCCAGACGCTCCTGCACGTGCACCATCTCGCGGTTCACCTGCGCGGCCCGACCCGGCTTTTCGTAGGTCGCAGGCCGTTCCAGCTCGGCGGTGAGTTCGGCGAGTTGCGTTTCGAATTGCAGGATTTCCGCCTCGAGCCGGCTGACGATCTCCTGCTGCGTCTTGCGCCCGCGCGAACGGGCCTGCCGTTGCTCGGCTTCGAGGCGCTTTTGGTCCTTCCGGGTCGGGGCGCGATCCGAAATGTCCCGGACCTTTACATTCTGGCGTGGAGCGCGGTCGGACGTGTTCCCGCCGGTGGACGTCAACGCCGCGCGTTCGGATGACGCCTTGGTTTTATCGAGATAATACTGGTAACCGCCGGGGTAATGGGTAAGCCGGCCGGCGTTCACATGCACCACGTGGTTCGCCAGCGCGCGAATGAAATACACGTCGTGGCTGATGAAGACGAGCGTGCCTTGAAACTGGTCCAGCGCGTAAGCCAGGGCATCGATGCTCGCCATATCGAGGTGCGTGGTGGGCTCGTCCATCAACAGCAGGTTCGGCGGGTCGAGCAGCAGTTTCACCAGCGCCAGCCGGCTCTTCTCGCCGCCGCTCAACACGCTGACCGGCTTGAACACGTCATCGCCCTGAAACAGGAAACAGCCCAGCAACGTGCGGATGAATTGCTCGGTGACACGTTGCGGCGTGTCCAGCGCCTCTTCAAAGACCGTGTGGCCCGGGTTCAGCATCTCGACGCGGTTCTGCGAATAATAACCGGCCTTGACGTTGTGGCCCAGCGTCCGGGCGCCGCTTTGCGGAACGACCACCCCGGCGAGGATTTTCAGCAGCGTGGATTTGCCGGCGCCGTTCGGCCCGACGAGCACAATGCGCTGCCCACGCTCGGCCTTGAACTCCATGCCGCGATAAACGGTCTTGTCGCCGTAAGCCTGGTGGATGTTTTCGAGCGTGATGACCTTCTGCCCGCTGCGCTGGGGTTGGGGGAATTTGAAATCAATCCTCCGCTCGTCATTCACCGGCGCCGCCACCTTCTCCATCCGGTCAATCTGCTTGAGCTTGGACTGGGCCTGCGCCGCCTTGGTATTTTTGGCGCGGAACCGGTTCACGAACTCCATGAGCTGCCCGATTTCGCGCTGTTGATTTTTATAGGCGGCGAGGAGTTGTTCCTCGTGCGCGGCGCGCTGATCGAGGTATTCGTCGTAGTTGCCGCGATAGCGAAGCAGTTTGCTCTGGCGGATTTCCACGATGCTGCCGACGAGGCGGTTGAGGAATTCGCGGTCGTGCGAAATGATCAGGATCGCGCCGGGATAATTTTGCAGATACCCCTGGAGCCAGAGCAACGCCTCGAGGTCGAGATGGTTCGTCGGCTCGTCGAGCATCAACAGGTCCGGCTCCTGCACGAGCAACCTCGCCAGATGCGCGCGCATTACCCAGCCGCCGCTCATCTCGCGGGCCGGCCGGTCAAAGTCGGCCTCGCGGAAGCCCAGGCCGGCGAGGATCTGCTTGGCCTTCGCCTCGAGCTGGTAACCGCCGAGTTCGTTGAAGCGGTCATGCACGTTGTCGTGAATTTCATCCGGATGCAACGCCGCGACCGGATGGTCCGCTTCCCAGGCCTTGATGATGCGGCGCAGCTTCACGAAATCAGGGGTGATGGACGTGGCCAGTTCGACGACCGTTTCATCGCCCGCCACCGCGGTTTCCTGGGGCAGGTAGCCAACCGTGACCCCGCGTTCCCGGCTTGACTTGCCTTCATCCGGCGATTCCGTGCCCAGGATGATGGAAAAGAGCGTGGTCTTCCCCGCGCCGTTGGGACCGACCAGCCCGATGCGGTCCTGGCGATTCACCTGCAATGCGGCGTCGTCTAACAGAACCCGCCCGCCGTACGCCTTGCTGATGCCAGAAAGAGTCAACATGAAGCGTCAGAAGTTAGAATGAACGAGCGGAAACTCAAGAACCGGTTGTGCCAAGGCCGCGTGCCGGTTTAGAAAGCGCTGGTCTCGCAACCGGTCCGTTTATGGCAAACCAATGATTTCCCTACTCGCCGCCTTCCATGTGACAATACATGGATTGCAGCGCGATCTTTCCCGGCCCGGTGAAACGGTTCCAGCAAAGTTGCCCCGCGCTGGCAAACAGTCCCGTCGAAAGTTTCTGGAACATCGTCTGCATCTGCACCGTATGATCCTTGTAAATCCAGCCGCCCGGCTCGATGTCAATCTCCTCGCCCGTCGCCAGCGTTACTTCAAAGACATTGCCGAAGCCGTGCAACCAGAGAATGCCCTCCCGCGCCGGACATGAAAAAGAATCAATGAAAAATCCAGTCCCGCCCAGCAGCATGTTCGCCGCGCCTTTCACGCGCTTGAACGTGTATTCCACGTTGTCCGTGGCCGCGAGCCATTGATGTTCCCGCACGTCCACGCTCATGCCCGGCTTCAGGTGCAGGCCCATCACATGACCCGCGCCATCGCGGCTGAACGCGATGCGCCCCGGCCCGTTCGCGCCGGTCAGCAAAAACGGCATCCCCGCGAGCATCCGTTTGAACGCCCCCTTCATCGGGTGCAACACAACCTGCACCGCCGGATCCTTCCAGAGCAGGATGTGATGTTCGAAATAAACGCCTGTGTTGCTCAATTCCAGATGCAACGCCGGCACTAGCTCGCCTTCGATATGATAGGTCACACCGCCAAAGGTCTCGTTCTGCACGCTCGTGGTTAATTGGACTGGGACAGCCATAATTTTAATTTGGTTGATAATTAACAGTTCGGACAAATCTGAATGCCGCCTTGCCTTGACGTCAAGATTATCCAAAACAGCTGCCACCAGCTCCTCACCAGGGGCGTGAGCGATCGGGCCGCTGTTTGGAGGTTTTCGGCGCCTTCCCGGCCGGGTCCGGCAAACCTTCGGGCGAAACGGTTGCTTGTCGTGACTCAGCTTGTATCGCCGTCATTTGCTCATCAACCACCCCGAGCAACTCCTGCCGGCCTTGCTCCGTCGTCGCGGAACAGGTAAAAATCGCCGGCAGTTTCTCGAACCCGGCCGCGATGCGCGCCGTGAACGCCGCGATGTTTGCCTGCACCGTGGCGGACGTCACCTTGTCGATCTTGGTGAAGACGAGGACGAACGGGACGGCATGGCGGGCGAGCCATTCGACGAACTCGACATCCATTTCCTGCGGTTCCAGCCCGGAATCGATCAGCGCGAAGACCAGACAGAGATTGGTTCGCTGCTTGAGGTAATGGGACACTGCGTGATTGAACCGCGCGCTGTCCTTCTTCGCACCTTGAGCGAAACCGTAGCCCGGCAGATCCACCAGACGCCAGCACCGGTTCATCGTAAACATGTTGATGAGCTTGGTGAAACCCGGCGTGGGCGAGACCCGGGCCAGGCCGTCCTTGCCTGCCAGCGTGTTCAGCAGCGAGGATTTGCCGACATTGGACCGGCCGATAAAGGCGAATTCAGGCAGGGACTCGTCCGGACACGAATCCAGGTCCGGCGCGCTGCAGTCAAAAATGGCGGATGAAATGTGCATGATTGGCAACCTACCGCCCATGGTCTCAGCAAATCTGCCGCACCGATACATCTATTTTCCGGGAATGAAGCCGCTGTCCACGGCAAATTTATGTCGCCTTTCTTTCGCGGTCAGTTTTGAATTTGGCAAAACAAGATCAAACCGTGCCGGACATTAACGCCTATCTTTTTACCGCCGTCACCACCCGGTCCCAGGTGCGCCCAACCATGGGTCGCTATGGCATGGCTGACTCGATTCAGACCTGGGATTCCTGCGCGAGCCTGATTGTGCTCGGCGACTCGCCGGACGAGGCACAACAACGGTTTGAAACCTGGTCGCGCGCGACGCCGGAAGGAGAAAATCCGGCGGAGGTTACCTTCCGCAAAATCACCGCCGCTCAGTTCGTTGATCAATTGTTCACGGAATCAGGAGGCGCGCCATTGAACTGGCCGGAAATCCTGAGACAGGCGGAATCGCAATTGGAATCAACGTCGGTGGATGACTTCGAACAAGGTTATTGGGTGGAGGTGGACCAGGTCGTGCGCCCGGGAAAATTGAGTTTCAGCGCTGGAACACTGCAATCGGATGTGCCGGAAGACATCCGTTCCGGTTTGAATTGGTCATCCGATAAGCAGTTCCTTTTCATCTTAAGTGTTCTCAGCCCGCCGGCACCCCCGGCAGAACCCGGGGACGAACCGGAAACTGACGACTCCGATTCGGTTGAATCATCGAACGAAGACATCGAAGAATCCGAACCGATCAGAATCGGCGAGTTGTGTGCCACGTTCCCACAGGCACTGGACAAGGAAGCTGCCGCTCTGATCCAGGCCCGGAACTCGGTCGTGGCTGCCTGGCTCTGGCGCCGCTATGCCGCCAACACACGCCTGGCCGCAAACGCAATCCGTATTGATCCCTGGTGCGGTGCGATTAACCTATCGTAAACCGCCCCTACAATTTATGCCAAAGAAAGACCCGTGCGTTGACACTTACATCGCCAAATCCGCGGATTTCGCCCGGCCGATTCTCAACCGCATCCGCCAGCTCGTCCACGCCGCGTGCCCGGACGTGGAGGAAACCATCAAATGGCATGCACCGTTTTTCGTGCACAAAGGGAATTTGATTACCATGCCGGCGTTCAAACGGCATTGCGCACTCATTTTTTGGAAGGGCCGGTTGTTCCTGAACAAGGACCAGAAGACGAAGCTTCGTCGTCTCACTTCCTTGTCCGAATTGCCGGACGACAAAATCCTGACCGGCTACATCCGGAAAGCCGTCGAACTCAACGAAGCGGGAATCAAAACTCCGCGTCCCAAACCAAAGCCGAAAAAAGCGGTCGTCGTGCCGGATTATTTTCTGGCCGCGCTCAAGAAGAACAAAAAGGCGCTGGCTGCGTTTGAGGATTTTAGTCCCAGTCACAAACGGGAATATGTCGAGTGGATTACCGAAGCCAAACGCGAGAAAACACGCGCCAAACGCATCAAAGCCGCCATCAAGCAGATGACCCAGGGAAAATCCCTGAACTGGAAATATCAGTAGAAACAGATGAAAACCTCTGAAAAATGCCATTTGACCGTAGCGGCGCCCCGGCAGAGCGCCGCAAACTCCAAAAGATTGAATAGTGTGGCTTTCGGCAGAAAGCCGCTACGCTGGTTCTACGCTACCGTGTGGCTTGGCGCTTTCTTGTGTTCGCCGACAGGCATCAACCTCGCAACGGCCCAATCCACAACCAACCCCCCGGTGCGCCCAATACCGCCTGCCCGCGATCCGCATACGCCGGGATTTGTTATGGCCACGGAATTGCCAGACGGCACCGTCCCGCCGGTGGATACCGACGGCAACTTCATCATCGGTCCGACTCACAACCGCGCCCCGGAAATGATCGTGCGGACGAATGTGCCACCGGGAACGGTCTATCATTTCAACATGAGTTCGGCGGACAGCAATATTTATCCCGGTATCGCGCGCGAGCGGGGGACTTTTGGCACAATGGACCCGACCGAGCCCGCCAAACTGGTGGTGACCACCAGCCACCCGGCTCCCTACACCCGCCACGTGGCGGTTTATGTCCCCAAACAATATGTCGCCGGCACGGTCGCGCCCTTCATTGTCGGGGCGGATGGACCCGACCACGAGTTGTTCATCGCTTTGGGCAATCTGATTGCCGAACACAAGGTGCCGGCGATGATTGCCATCTCCATTGGCAACGGGGGCGGTGACGCCCAGGGCAGCGAGCGCGGCCTGGAATACGACACCCTGTCCGGCCGATATGCGGAGTTCGTCGAGCAGGAAGTGTTGCCGCTCGTGGAAAGGCAATGCCAGGTGAAATTGACCAAAGACCCCGACGGCCGGGCGACGATGGGCGGCAGTTCCGGCGGTTCGTGCGCCTTGATCATGGCGTGGTATCACCCGGAGCTTTACCACCGCGTGCTGACGTATTCAGGCACCTATGTGAACCAGCAATGGCCGTATAATGCTGAGACTCCGCACGGCGCCTGGGAATTTCATGAGCACCTCATCCCGAACAGTCCCGTCAAACCATTGCGCATCTGGATGGAAGTTGGCGACCGGGACCTTTTGAACCCGAACGTCATGCGCGATGGGATGCACGACTGGGTGCTTGCGAATGAGCGCATGGCGAATGTGCTGGCGGCCAAGGGTTATCATTACCAGTTTGTGTTCGCCCGCAACGCCGGGCACGTGGACGGCCGGGTTAAACAACAAACCCTGCCTGAAGCCCTGGAATGGCTGTGGCAGGGCTACCAGCCAGCGACGAAGTAACGCGGGCGGGTTTGTAGCGCCGGTCTACGATTGGCGACCCGGCAAGCCGAAGCCAGATGCCGGCGGACGCGCGGGGAAAATGGGAGACGGTGGGAAAGGTTGAGCGTGAATTGCGTGGGCCGATGGTCGGGCGCAGGCAAATTTACCAGATGGTTTTCACCGGCCACGCTTGAATCCGCTTCACCGTGGCGGAGCCGCCTTCGGCGCGGATTTCCAACATGGGATTGGCCTCCAACAGAGAAATTATTTTGGTGGCGCACACCGTTTCGTTGGCGAAAACTTCCAGCACGGAGCGATCCACAAAAATGCGCAGCGCCAGCGTTCGACCGCCGTTGGCAAAAGTCAGCGGGGCGCTTGTGTCCAGCACCTGAAGTTTCCAGCCGTCGAAACTCACGGCCACGGGCCGGTCAACGTTCGCCCCGCCATGGATTTTCAACTCAATGCTTTTTGCGGTCGTCAAATCAATTTCCGCCATGATTTCCAGCGTGTTGGTATTTGGCAGCACCAAGTTTGCGCCGCTGTTTTCCAGATGGATCTTGTTCCATTCAGCCAGTTTGCCGCGCAGCCGGCTCAGTTGCGGCGCGGGGTTTTGCCGGAGCTGGCCATCGCGCGACAGGCTCAACTGGCGCGGCAGGCTCAAGCAGCCGTTCCAGCCGTGGCCGTCCGGAAACCCATTCACCCAACCCCACACCAGCCGGCGTCCGTCCGGCACCAGCATCGTGTTGGGCGCGTAAAAATTGGGGCTGTAATCCAGCAGGCCGTTCGTACGGGCGGTGAAGCGGCACGCCGCCGCGTCAAAACTGCCGATGTAATATTGCACCCTGCCGTAGGGTGAAACGAACAGCACCCACTCCCTGCCCAGCTTGAAAAAATTCGGGCACTCCGCCGTGGGCGCGCCGGGCGGCGAAAACAGCACGCCGCGATATTTCCACTGCGTCAATGCGGCGTTCTCCGCCTCATAAATGTTCACGGCGGCTCCCCCATTCCTTGCCAGATGACCCCCGGCCACGAGAAATGCCTTTTGACCGTCGTGAAAAACAAACGGATCGCGCCAGTCATAAATCTTCGTCCCGTCGTTCACCGCCTCGGGCAGGACCGGATTTGCCGGAAACTTTTGCCAGTGGATTAAATCAGCGTCACCCAGGGCCGCCCATTGTTCGGCTTGATCAAAGGCCGACTTGCCCAGGCCGATGCTGGTGTAGAAAATCATCGGCTGGCCGGTCCCGTTGACTGTACAACAGCCCGACCAGATGGATTCCTCACCCAGATCCTGGGATGGCGCGATGGCGATGGGCACATGTTCCCATTTCACCAAGTCGTGGCTGCGAACATGGCCCCAATACCTTAAGGCTCTCGGGCCGCTTTCATCGCTGAACGGATTTAGCTGATAAAACAAATGATAATAGCCTTGGTAAAAAATCGGGCCGTTCGGGTCGTTCATCCATTGGGCCGGCGCGGCGATGTGAAAAATCGGGCGGGTCGGATCGGCCTGGGCACGCGGTGCGGCGGCCTGGACGGCGGCGGTCGCACGCGTAATCGCGTCGTTTGCGGTTTCGCCTTGGGAGCAAAGCGGCAGGAGGAAACAAGCGAGCAAACATGATGGGAGGGTTCGCAATGTAAAATTCATCCGGCCTGGGTGCGCGCGATATTGCCGGGCACAAAGCCAATTTGCAACTGCGATGCCGTCGCCAGAACAAAAAGCGGTGGAGGTCTGGCATCGTCCAAGACGCCGGCCCGTTTCTCGGCAACCCCCAAAAATGAGCGAGGCGTCGTGGAGTGCGCCCAACCGCCGAATTTTCGTGATGACACGCGCAATCTTCCCACCGCATGGCCAAAGGCGATTTCCGGCTTGCAGCCGACAGCCTGGAGTTTCACCCTGAACCAGGGTATGAAAAAAATTCCGTTTGTTTTCTCCATCGCCATTTTTCTCACCGGCCCGGTTGTTGCGCAGGTTCCACCATGGGGTCTGGGGCCATTTATCCGGCCGGCCCGGGCCAATCCCATCATTGCGCCCAACACTGATTCAATTTTTGACTGCCCGCTAAGCGGGAAACCGGTTCAATGGGAAGCCTTGCACACTTTTAATCCGGCAGCCGTGGTCAAAGATGGAAAGGTGTTCGTGCTGTATCGGGCCGAAGACACCACCGGGTCAAAAGACCTTGGCACGCACACGTCCCGGTTGGGGCTGGCGGTCAGCGATGATGGTCTTCATTTCAAATGTTTTCCCCGGCCCGTGCTTTTCCCCGCCAATGACAATCAAAAAAGCGATGAGTGGAGCGGCGGTTGTGAGGACCCGCGCCTGATTGAATCCGAAGACGGCACCTTTGTGGTCACTTACACCCAGTGGAATCACAAGGTCGCCCGTCTGGCGGTCGCCACTTCAAAAGACCTGATTCAGTGGACCAAATGCGGCCAGATTTTTCCCAACTTTGCCGGCCACAACAAGTCCGGCGCGATGGTCTGTAAAATTTCGGACGGCCAATTAGAGGCGGCGAAAATCCATGGCAAGTATTGGATGTATTGGGGGGAAGGCACGGTATCCTGTGCCAGTTCGGATGACCTGATCCATTGGGACTGGGGAGAACCGGTATTGAAACCCAGACAGGGAAGATTCGACAGCGTTCTGGTTGAAGCTGGCCCTCCCGCCGTGTTGACCGACAAAGGGATTGTGGTGCTTTATAACGGCAAAAATGGTTCCGCGTCGGGTGACCCTTCCTTGCCGCCGGGCGTTTATTCTGGCGGTCAGGCGCTTTTTGATCCCAACGACCCGGCACATCTGCTGGCGCGCACCGACACGCCTTTCTTCAAACCGGAAACGCCTTATGAGCGCACGGGCCAGTATGCTGCCGGAACAACCTTTGTTGAAGGCCTTGTTTTTTTTCAAGGCAAATGGTTCTTGTATTACGGATGTGCCGATTCTTTTGTCGCCGTGGCCGTTTGGAACCCGGCCATCCACCAATCATTCCCGCAACCCATGCCGGACGCAGCCCGACAGTAAAACCCGGTTCACATTTGTTCATCCATTCTTCGCCGTCGCCAGTTCTTCTTCGAAATCGACGATTTCCTTGATCTGCACCAGGAACCAGCGGTCGATCTTCGTGAGGTTGAAAATCTCGTCGATGGTGAAGCCGGCGTGGAGAGCGTGGCGGATGAAGAAAATCCGTTCGGCATTGTCCACTTCAATCCTGAATGGCAATCCACAATCGCTATCACTTGCATTTGAAGACAGTTTTGCTAGCTATTGCCCGCATGAAATCCTGGGCTGGTCTGCTCATGCTTCTTTTGGCCGCAGCTGCCATGGCTGGTAAAACCAACTCGCCGGGCACGTACCCATCGGTTTCCCGTGGCGAGTCCCGCAGCGTGTTTGGCTACGATCCGACTGCAGATTTTATCGCGTATGACCCGCAGTATCGCGAGAAGCACAACCACTATGTCGGCGAGCTGGAGGTGTTGCAGAAAGAGCTGGCGCGGCAGGACGCCAACGGCCGGGCGACACCGTGTTCGCGACAGATTTTTCTCGAGGCGCGCTGGCTGACCTTGTACTCCGCGCATTGGGATCAGATCGACCGGCGTCTGCGCGATTTGCGCGAGATGTTGCAGCGCCCGGCCGATCCGACGGATTCCCGGGAACAAGTCGAGGCGGACGGCAGCTTCGATCACTGCAGCGACGCGTGGTTTTTGAAGCTGGACTCCACCATCGAGGAGGTGGAGTACCGCACCGAGCGCGGCCTGCCAGTCCAGTTCCCGCTCAAACTCCTCGACCGCGTGAATACGCCGGAGAAACTGCGCGCTTATCTGGATTCGCTGCTCATTTCCGATGTGCGCAACACGGGCATCGACCAGCGTTACGAGTTGAACATCGCTATCACCGCCATCGAGCGTTTCATCGTCGGGCACGTGAAGAATAATTACCCGTTCCCGCCGGAATTGAAGCAGGCGCTTTTTGATTATGAGGACCAGCACTGGCAGGACCCACAGACGGGTTACTTCGGCGGATGGTATCGTCTGCCGGACGGGAGCATCCGCAAGACAGCTGATTTGAGCATCACGTTCCATATCGCTTCATATCGGCGTGACAACCTCAAACACATTCCGGAAATGATGCGAACCACCATCGCGTTCAAGGATTACGAGTATCCCTTTGGCTGGCGGCAGGAAGGACAACCGTCAAACCACCATAACGATGATGTCGTGCGCCTGTTTCGCATCGGCTGGTCGCAGATGGATGCGGCGCAACGCCAGCTCGCCCGCGTGGAGATGCGGCAGATGATGGACTTTTGCCTGCACGACACGATGAACCCGGATGGCTCGTTCAAGATGATGGATGAAGACACACTCGGCTCATCGTTCTATTTCCCCGTCTCGCTCCTGAATGAGCTCGGCTATTTCCGGCCGTCGCTGCGCTTCTGGACGTGGGAATCATTCCCGGACGCGATGGAAGTTGCGGCAAAGGTCGAGCACCGCATCAAGGCCATGGGCCTGACCGACACGGAATCAGCCAAGGTATTGCGAATCTTCGACGACGCCCGCCGTGAACAGCGCGCGTGGCGGATTGGCGGCGTGATCATGCTGGTGACGCTCGTTTGGCTGGGCTGGCGGGTGGTGAAATATTTCCGCCGCCGCCGCGCAATTCCGTGAGGTGCCGCGCGCAAAACGGGAGACGGTCGGAAAGGTTGGGCGCGAGATCCTAAATGAGATATTTGGTCAAATCTACGGATTGCTCCCCGCCTTTGAGCCTGAGCGTGAATTTCTTTTTTACGTCCCGCAATTCATCCTTCTGCGATTTCCAAAGCGATGTGAGCGACATGGTTTTCTCCTAGTTCTTCGCGCCCGCCAGTTCTTCCTCGAAATCGACGATTTCTTTAATCTGCACCAGGAACCAGCGGTCGATCTTCGTGAGGTTGAAAATCTCGTCGATGGTGAAGCCGGCGCGGAGAGCGTGGCGGATGAAGAAAATCCGTTCGGCGTTGGGCACGCTCAATTTGCGGCTGATGACGTCCCTGGGCAGGATGTCGCGGTCGCCATAAACTTCCGTGCCGATGCGCCACGGTTTGCCGTCACCGCCCAGGCCGCTGCGGCCAATCTCCAGTGACCGCAGACATTTCTGGAGGCTTTCCTTGAACGTCCGGCCAATGGCCATCGCTTCGCCGACGCTTTTCATCTGCGTGGTCAGCGTCGGGTCGGCTTGCGCAAATTTCTCGAAGGCGAACCGCGGGATTTTGGTGACGACATAATCAATCGTCGGTTCGAAACTGGCCGGGGTTTCACGCGTGATGTCGTTCCGGATTTCGTCGAGCAGGTAGCCCACGGCGAGTTTGGCCGCGATCTTGGCGATGGGAAAGCCGGTGGCCTTGGACGCCAGTGCCGAGCTGCGACTGACGCGCGGGTTCATCTCAATGATGACCATGCGGCCGGTGTCCGGGTTGACCCCGAACTGGATGTTTGAACCGCCGGTCTCGACGCCCACGGCGCGGATCACGGCGAAACTCTGGTCGCGCATGATCTGGAATTCCTTGTCCGTCAGCGTCTGGATGGGCGCGACGGTGATGGAATCACCGGTATGCACGCCCATCGGGTCGAAATTCTCGATGGAACAGATGATGACGCAGTTGTCGGCCTTGTCGCGCATCACCTCCATTTCGTATTCCTTCCAGCCGAGCAGGGATTCTTCGATGAGAATTTCCGAAACGGGCGAGAGGTCCATGCCGCGCTTGGCGAGTTCCTCGAATTCGTCGCGGTTGTAGGCGATGCCGCCACCGGTGCCGCCTAGCGTGAACGCAGGCCGGATGATCAACGGAAGCCGGCCGATCTTGTCTGCAATAGTACGGGCTTCGGTCATGTCGTGGGCGACGCCGGAAACCGGCACGTCGAGGCCGATGGAGAGCATCAATTCCTTGAAAGCCAGGCGGTCTTCGCCTTTGTGGATGGCCTCGGCCTTGGCACCGATCATTTCGATGCCGTGTTTTTCCAGCACGCCGGAGCGGTGCAAGGCCATGGCCGTGTTGAGTGCCGTCTGGCCGCCGAGCGTCGGCAGCAAAACGAGCTTGCCCTTCGCACCCAGCTTCACCATTTCCTCCTTCTCGCGGACAATGATTTTTTCGACGCATTCCGGGGTGATGGGCTCGATGTAGGTGCGGTCGGCGAACTCCGGATCGGTCATGATGGTGGCCGGGTTGGAGTTGATGAGGATGACGCGGTAACCCTCCTCGCGAAGCGCCTTGCAGGCCTGGGTGCCGGAATAATCGAACTCGCACGCCTGGCCGATGATGATCGGGCCGGCGCCGATGATGAGGACGGAATGAATGTCAGTACGTTTGGGCATCGTTCAAACGGCCATAGATGAAACACGAATTCGGCGCGGAGTGAAAGAAAATTGCGGCACGAGAGCCAATCATGACCCCTCAACGCCCCCGGTGTTTGCACGTTGCGGCAATTATTGCAAGGGGGTTCGCACGTCCTTGGTAAAGGCGGTATGGCCGTCCATGAACACGCGGTTGCGACCGCCGGCGTGAATGGTGCGGCCCGACATCCCTGCGGGGACGGTCGGAACGGTCTTGGGAAAATAAGGATCCACCGTCAGTTCAACGGCACTGGGGCCAATGATAAAGCCGATGGTCGGATCGTTCGTGGACTGCAGATCGGAGACGGCCTGGGCGGCGGTCTTGCCCCAAAAATCCTCAACCCCCACCGGATCGTCCGGCCGGTCAAAACGCCAGAGCCAATAGCGGACCAGGGGAGCGCTGGCGTTGGTGGTGTACGCCTGCATGGATTGTACGATGTTTCCGGCCCGGGCGTTGATCGACGCCGGACAGGACCAGATGGAATCGGCCGCGCCGAAGGGCTGCAGCACCACGACCGCCCAACCGCCGCGCGGATCGGAGGGAGGCCAGGGGGTCCAGGGATGATAACCGCCCGGCAGACTGGACTTCAGATCGCGCCGGTCGGGAAAACGGTCATTGTTATTGCCGAGGCACAGGGCAAACGCGATGCCGATTTGCCGGAGATTGGAAACGCAGGCAATCCGCTGCGCCCGCTGTTTTGCGACGGCCAGGGCGGGAAGCAGGAGGGCCGCCAGGATGGCGATGACGGCGATGACGACCAACAGTTCAATCAACGTAAAGCTGGGGCGATCCCGGGACCCGCTGGATGTCGCACGAGTCATGGCAGTAGAACCCGATAACCCAGGTTGCCCGACACGGCGGTGTTGATGATGCTTTGACAGGCCATTTTTGGTTGGGAACCTTGCAACGGCAGGAGATTGAACACGGACTGAGCGCAGAGCGGAAGGAAAAATCGGAACCGCACAGAGGAAGCCAAACACTTCTGCTCGCAAATTTGATTTTAGAAATGATTATGACGGGTGTGTATCAGGCACTACCACAAAACGAATCGTTGGAAAAGCGATTGGACAATTTGGAAGATGTGATAAAATTAATCACTATAAAGAAGAACTGAGGCGCCATGAAAAAAATCATCCTGTTCTGCCTTCTGGCTTCTGGCCTCTGCCTTCCGGCAATGGCGCAGCAATACTCAATCGACTGGTATAAAGTTGCCGGCGGGGGTGGCACGAGCACCGGCAGCACCTATCAAATCAACGGCACCATCGGCCAGCAGGATGCCGGCGGGCCGATGACCGGCGGCAATTATTCGCTCACCGGCGGATTCTGGGCACTGATTTCCGTGGTGCCAACACCCGGCGCGCCGACGCTGTACATCAGCCATTCGGGCAACACGGTGACGATTTATTGGCAAAACGTGTCCGGCTGGAGCTTGCAGCAGAACAGCAATCTGGCCACGCCCACCGGCTGGTCCGTCAACAGCAGTTGGGCGTCATCCAATGGCACAAATTCCCTGAGCCTCACGTCGCCCACGGGAAATCTGTTCTTCCGGCTGAGCAATCCGTGATCGGACCCGCGTGGTTAATGGGAATAATCAGGCGCCGCACCCATCGAGGGGCCGTTGTGACAGTCAAATTCAAATGAGCCGCTGTTGGTTGCTGACAGGGGGTTTCAATCCCAGTTTCCGGTAACCGGACTCCGTCGCCACCCGGCCCTGGGGCGTGCGGTTCAGGTAGCCTTCCATGATGAGATACGGCTCGTAAACCTCCTCGATCGTGTCCGGCTCCTCGCCCACGGCCACGGCGAGCGAATTCACCCCCACCGGGCCGCCGCCGAACTTCACGATGATGGCCTCGAGGATGCGCTTGTCCATTTCGTCGAGGCCGCTCTGGTCAATTTCCAGCATCGCCAGTGCCTTGTCCGCAACCTCGGCGGTTATGCGGCCGTCGTGCCGGACCTCCGCGTAATCGCGGACGCGCCGGAGCAGGTTGTTCGCAATGCGCGGCGTGCCCCGGCTGCGCTGGGCGATTTCATGCGCGCCGGCCGGTTCGATTTCCACCTTCAACAGGCGCGCCGACCGGACGATGATTTTGTCCAAATCCTCGGCAACGTAATAATCCAGCCGTTCGCGCACGGCAAAGCGTGTGAGCAGGGGCGCGGTGAGCAGGCCACTGCGCGTGGTCGCGCCGATGAGCGTGAACCTCGGCAGATTCAACCGGACGCTGCGTGCGTTCGGGCCCTGGTCAATGATGATGTCGAGCTTGAAATCCTCCATCGCCGGGTAAAGGTATTCCTCGATGGTTTTTTGCAGGCGATGAATCTCGTCAATGAACAGCACGTCGCCTTCCTCGAGGTTCGTCAGCAACCCGGCCAGATCGCCCGCCTTTTCGATGGTCGGGCCGCTGGTGCTTTTAAGATTTGCGCCCATGGCCCGGGCCAGGATGTTGGCGAGCGTGGTTTTGCCGAGGCCGGGCGGACCGTTCAGCAGAATGTGATCGAGCGGTTCCTTGCGTTTCTTCGCGGCGGCCACGGCGATTTCCAGCCGCTCCTTCACTTTGGGCTGGCCGGTGAACTCGGAAAAGAGCGACGGGCGCAGCGTCAGCTCCAACGCCGCGTCGGGCTTGTTCAAAGTGGAAACCGGCCGGTCAGACATTGGGTTGAGCATGGAAAATACGCCGCCCAGCAGCAAGCGCGAAGCAACCGGGTTCCGACATTTAAAATCACGGCGGCGGGCTTAAATGAAGTTCACCTTGGGAATTCAGCGCACCGTCGGCCTCAATTTTTCCCCGGGGATCAAACAGGACCGCGTGCAGGTTTTGGAAAACATCCCCGCCGGCATAGGGTCCTTCGCTTTTCCAGGTCAACCGGCCCAGGTTGTCCTGCCAGGTAAACGTGGTACGGCGAACCTGTCCTTTCAGGTAATCCATGGTTTCGCCATCGTCTTCAACCAGGGTGAAAGTTGCGTCCCCGCCGGGATAAATTTGCAGTTCCAGCGGGCCGCCGGGAAGCTGACGGGTGTGTTGGATGACCGGGCCCAGCGGCAGAAGGGAGCCGGCCCGGACATAAACCGGAATTTCATCAAGCGTGGCGGTCACTTCCAGGGTGCGTTTTCCTTTCAAGGGTAGATTGGAACCGAAGGCATACCAGCGGCCGGCGGGAAGATAGACCGAACGTTTGCCGCCGGGCTGAAGAATCGGCGCGACCATAAGCGACCCGCCCATCATCCATTGATCGGACCGATTGGCGGTTTGGGGGTCATCAGGAAATTCCATGAGCAACGGCCGCATCAAAGGCACACCCGTTTGAAAGGTTTCATGCGCCACGCTGTAATAGAACGGTATTAGACGGTAACGAAGTTCAATGGCCTGCCGTATGGCCGCCAAGGCGTCGGGGCCATAAAGCCAGGGAAAACGCGGTGTCGCAAAAATTTCCGAATGGGTGCGCATGATCGGGAAAAAGACCCCGGCCTCCATCCAGCGGGACAACAGTTCCGGTGAAGGATTTCCGATAAAACCGCCAATATCACAGGTTTCATAAGGCATCCCGGCCAGGCTCCAGTTCAGCAAACTGGTGGGCGTGCCGGCCAGCGCCTTCCAGGAACTATGAATGTCGCCGGTCCAGGCCGCGGCCCCGAACCGCTGCAGCCCGGGTGAAAAGGCGCGGTTGAGCGTCCACAAACGTTGACCGGGCCGGTACCGGGCCAGGGCCCCGGCCTCCGCCAGGTTCCAATAATAATACGTGGTGTAGGTCGACTCGCCCTCATCATTCCACCAGCCGTCAATCCCGGCCTGGAGCAGGCCCGCAGATTGCCCGATATACCACTCGCGAAAATCGGGATTGCCAAAATTGACGTCACGGTAATGGAACTGTTCGTCATTCTCAATTTGCAGATTCCAGCCTTTCGCCCGGATCATGGCCAGGGTATCGCGATTGCCCATTCGCGGCTTGCGGATGCCGACAAAATGCACTCCCTGGCTTTTGTATGCCTGTATCTGGGCGGCCGGATCGGGAAACAGATTGGTGTTCCAGCCGAAATCCGTATATCCGGCTTCACCGTCCGATGGCAATTTATAGTCGGGATTGGTCGTGTACCATTCGAAGTCGTAGATGAACGCGTCCACGGGAATTTTCAAATCCTGGAATTGCTGAAGCGTGTCTTCAATGTAAGCCCGGTCCTTCCAACCCCACCGGCTCTGGAGATAGCCAAATGTCCAACGCGGCGGGACAGGGGCAAACCCGGTCAAACGGGCACCAACTTCGGCGGCATCCTTCAACGAAGCCGCCGGCATAAGATAAAGTTCGGCCTCCGGGCCCGGAAAAGTCCAGGTGAGGTATTCTCCATTGGTCGCCACCCGCCAGCGGGCGGGCTGGTTGTCATTGGCCGTCACCGCCAGAACCGCATAACCGGCCGCCGCCCAATAATAAGGAATGACCGCCCGGCCGTTGGAAAGCCCGGTCGTGGTATTGGATTGTTGCAGCGCATCAACCCCGTTGCCGCACCCGTAAACATCGATGGGTTTATGCCGGTCCCAACCGAGCATGATAATAACATTGGTGGTTCCGGAGGAAGATTCCTGATTTAAGCCGCCCAGCTCATGTCGGGGAATCAACACTTCACCCGCAGCATTCAGCAACGTCCATTCACCGGTCTTGGGGCTGATCAATAACTCACCGGCTTTTGTCCGGATACCGACCATCCCGCGCTTTTTGACCATTTGCCAGGCCATCGAGCCGGGAGCATTGGTATCGGCAAGAAAAGTGGAAGGAAGGAAACGAGGGGTACCATCATACGCCACGCTTAAGCGCAAGACCTCCGGCGTGGCCACCGCCAGCTCCACCTGGACCTGACCATACTTAATCAACAGACCGTCCGGGGTCCTTTCGACATTTTCCTCTGCCCGGGCAGGATTCACACCGGTCGAACAGCCCAGCCCCAACAGCAGAATGCCAAGCGATGGTGAAAAATAACCGACGACCGGCATAAACGTTTTCATGATGGAATTTCCAGGCAATAAAATTTTAACCGGCGGCACCATACTGAAAATGCCCAGGCTACGTCAGGTTTATAATCGAAGTGGAAACCGGTTGTACTGGCGTTGGTTGCACATGAAAACACGCCAGCCGCCAGCAAGCGCGATTCCATTGCCACCCAAACGCCCAGACTGGACGATACATTTTTTGTTAAGTTTATGGCAAAAAATGCTGGATAGTTGGAGTTGACTGCGGCAACCTGCCGGCTTTATGGGAAGTCACAAATTGCCCTTCCGCTTCATGACGGTGCTGGCCGTGTTGTCTGGCGCGACCAACGCCTGGGCCGGGGACGCGGACATCAATCTGCCGTCGTTGCAGGATGTGTCGTTTCATGGCGGCGCGTTGAGTGGTCATGCCATTCTGTTCTTCGGCCTGGCGGTCTGCGTGATTGGCGCGTTGTTCGGGCTTTTCCAGTACCAACAAACGCGCGCGCTGCCGGTGCACCCCTCGATGGGCAACGTTTCCCACATCATCTGGGAGACGTGCAAGACCTACCTGCTGCAACAGGGAAAATTCCTGGTGGCGCTCTGGATTTTGATCGCGTTGTGCATGCTGTATTACTTCATCGGGCTGCAGGGCAAATCCGTCGGCGATGTGCTCATCATTCTGGCATGCTCGGTGCTCGGCATTCTCGGCAGCTACGGTGTGGCGTGGTTCGGCATCCGTATCAACACCACCGCCAACAGCCGCGCCGCCTTCGCCGCACTCAAAGGCAACGGGCTCAAGACGCTCTCCATCCCGTTGCGATCCGGCATGAGCATCGGCCTGCTGCTCGTCTGCGTCGAATTGTTTTGCATGATCGGCATCCTCCTGTTCCTGCCGCGGGAACTGGCCGGCCCGTGTTTCATCGGCTTCGCCATCGGCGAATCCCTCGGCGCCGCGGCGTTGCGCATCGGCGGCGGCATCTTCACCAAGATCGCCGACATCGGCGCGGACCTGATGAAAATCGTTTTCAACCTGCCGGAAGATGATCCAAAAAATCCCGGCGTCATCGCCGATTGCACCGGCGACAACGCGGGCGATTCCGTCGGCCCGACCGCCGACGGATTTGAAACCTACGGCGTGACCAGCGTGGCGTTGATTGCGTTCCTGGCCCTGGCCCTAGTGGCGGCGCCGGCGCTGTGCGGCAAGCTCATCATCTGGATTTTTGCGATTCAAAGCCTGATGGTGCTGGCGTCGCTGGCCTCGTTTTACGTGAACCGGTTTACCAACAACGCGCGTTATGCCGGTAAAAAGGATTTCAACTGGGAATCACCGCTCACAGACCTGGTCTGGCTCACGTCCATCCTTTCCATCGTCGTTACTTTTGCCGCCAGCAAGCTCTTGCTCGGCGATTTCCAGGACGCCGCCGGCACCCCGCTCCCAAATCTCTGGTGGACGCTCGCCAGCATCATGTCCTGCGGCATTCTCGCCGGCGCGTTGATCATGGAATTCACCAAGATTTTTGTCAGCACCAACTCCCGTCACGTCCGCGAAGTGGTCAATGCCTCCGGCCACGGCGGAGCGTCGCTGAACATCCTGTCCGGCTTCGTCGCCGGCAATTTCTGCGCGTTCTGGATGGGCCTGGTCATCCTCACGCTGATGTTCATTGCCTATCTGTTTTCGCAAAACGCCGACCTGCTCGCGCTCATGCCGCCGCAATTCCAGTTCGCCGCGCCAATTTTTGCCTTCGGCCTCGTGGCCTTCGGTTTCCTGGCCATGGCGCCGGTCATTATTGCCGTGGACAGTTTCGGCCCGGTCACCGACAACGCCCAGTCGGTTTACGAGTTGAGCCGGATCGAAGCGGTGCCGAACGTCGCGGCGGAAATCGAGAAGGATTTCGGATTCAAACCCGACTTTGCCAACGCCAAACTCGAACTCGAAAAGGGCGACGGCGCAGGCAACACGTTCAAGGCCACCGCCAAGCCGGTGCTCATCGGCACGGCCGTCGTCGGCGCCACCACAATGGTTTTTGGCATCATCCTGTTGCTGAACAACACCGTCGCCCACGGCAAGGTGATTGAAATGTTGAGCCTCGTGCGGCCCGAAATCATCCTCGGCCTGTTGATGGGTGGCGCGGTGATTTACTGGTTCACCGGCGCGAGCACGCAGGCCGTCGTCACTGGCGCCTACCGCGCGGTGGTGTTCATCAAGGAACATCTCAACCTCAATAAGGCCGAAGCCTCCATCGCCGACAGTAAAAAGGTTGTCGAGATTTGCACCATTTACGCGCAGAAAGGGATGATCAACATCTTCATCGTGGTCTTTTCCTTCGCGCTCGCCCTGCCCTTCTTCAATCCCTATTTCTTCATCGGCTACCTGGTGGGCATCGCGTTCTTCGGCCTGTTCCAGGCCATCTTCATGGCCAACGCCGGCGGCGCGTGGGACAATGCCAAAAAGATCGTGGAAGTGGATTTGAAACAAAAAGGCACCCCGCTGCACGCCGCGACCGTCGTCGGCGACACCGTGGGCGATCCGTTCAAGGACACCAGCTCGGTGGCGATGAACCCCATCATCAAATTCACCACGCTCTTCGGCCTGCTCGCCACGGAGATCGCGGTGACGATGACCAATCAGGGTGTGAAAACAGCAATCGGCGCGTTCTTCTTCCTCGTTGCGTTGATCTTTATTTATCGCTCGTTCTATTGCATGCGTATTCCCGAAGACAAGCAAATCGGGAAATAACCGCGGTGGGTGGAACTCCGCCTGGTGGTCCCTGAACGACATAACGCAACGGCCGCCATTTTGCTTCAAATAAAACTCGAAAATCGTTGTCCAAGCTTCCAGATTGGCGGCCATGTCCGTGATTCAGCGCTCCATCCAGGTCGGCTGGCAACTGCGCGTCTTTTTCACCGAAGACGTTTTTGCCCCGGCCAATCTGGTCCTGAAAACCGCGCTGGGTAACGACACCGTCAATGCGCCATGCAAAGCGCTCGTCGTCCTCGACGAATCACTTGCGCACGCCCGACCGGATCTTTCGCGCCGGATTGGGGATTATTTTTCCACTCACGCCGACAACGTGAAACTCGTCTGTCCGCCGCTGGCGATTGAAGGCGGCGAACGTGCCAAAAACTCCCCCATTCACGTTGCTGAAATTCATTCGCAGATTGACCGGCACCACCTCGACCGGCACTCGTATTTGATTGCCGTGGGCGGCGGCGCCTTGCTGGACGTCGCCGGCTTTGCCGCCGCCACCGCGCATCGCGGCGTCCGCCACGTGCGCATGCCCACGACGACCCTGAGCCAGGCCGATTCCGGTATCGGCGTGAAGAACGGCATCAACGCCTTTGGCAAAAAGAATTTCATCGGCACCTTCGCGCCGCCGCATGCCGTCATCAACGATTTCAACCTCTTGGCCACGCTCGAACCGCGCGATAAACGCGCCGGCTACGTTGAAGCCGTGAAGGTCGCGTGCATCCGCGATGCGAAATTTTTTGACGAACTGGAACGTGATGCGGAAAAACTCGCGGCGTTTGAGCCGACGGCGATGAAACGGTTGATTCAGCGTTGCGCCGAATTGCATCTTGACCACATCGCCACCAGCGGCGACCCGTTTGAACTGGGCTCGGCCCGGCCGCTGGATTTTGGCCATTGGTCGGCACACAAGTTGGAGCAACTCTCCAACTTCCAAATCCCTCACGGCGAAGCCGTCGCCATCGGCATGGCGCTCGATGTGATTTATTCGCGCCAGACCGGTTTGCTTGACGCCAAAGCCGCCGAACGCGTCCTGGCGCTGCTCAAAAAACTCGGTTTCGATCTTTTTGCCAATGAATTGCTGAATGTCGCTTCGGACGGCAATTTGCAGGTGCTCGGCGGGCTGAACGAATTCCGCGAACATCTCGGCGGCGAACTGACCATCACCCTGCTCCGCGAAATCGGTCAGGGCGTGGAAGTCCATGAAATGAACCTGCCCAAGGTGATTGAGGCCATTCATGAACTGCGCGAACGCCACACCGCACGGGCGCAAAAAGTCATCCGCGCCAGCGCCTGATGAACCGGCTCGCCGTCATCAATGTTGTCGGGTTGACGGAATCGCTCATTAGCGAGCACACGCCGCGCATCGCAGGATTTCGCAAACGGGGCGCGCTGGCGCAAATCGCGCCGGCATTCCCGGCGGTCACCTGCACCGCGCAATCGAATTATCTCACCGGTAAATTGCCGTCACAGCACGGCATCGTCGGCAACGGCTGGTTCAACCGTGAACTCGCTGAAATCCCGTTCTGGAAACAATCGAACCACTTGGTGCGGCAACCCAAAATCTGGGACGCACTCCGCGCCTCCACCCCAGACGCCAGACGCCAGACGCCGGACCCGTTTGCGGCAGCAAATTTGTTCTGGTGGTTCAACATGTATTCCACGGTCGATTACTCCCTCACGCCGCGCCCGATGTATCCCGCCGATGGCCGGAAGATTTTCGATGTTTATTCCTGGCCGTATTCGATTCGTACGGAAATCAAGCGCGACCTCGGTGAATTTCCATTCTTTGGTTTTTGGGGTCCGGCGGCAGGCATCGAGACCCCGCAAGGTGCTGCCGATTGCGCCACACGCTGGATTGCCGAATCCGCCAAATGGATCGAAAACAAATTTTCGCCGACGCTGAACCTGATTTACCTGCCTCATTTGGATTACAATTTGCAGCGGCATGGACCGTTTTCTGAAGGTAGGGCGGGCAGTCCTCTGCCCGCCGACGGCGCGCACGGAGTGACGCGCCCTACCAACCCCAAAATTCACCGTGACTTGCTTGAAATTGATTCCATCGTCGGTAACCTGATTGATTTTTTTAGCCAGCGCGGCGTGCAGGTCGTGCTGCTTTCCGAATATGGCATCACGAACGTGGACACGCCGGTTCATCTCAACCGGATTTTCCGGCACCAAGGCTGGCTGGTGGTAAAGGACGAATTCGGCCGGGAAATGCTCGACGCAGGCGCCAGCAAGGTTTTCGCGGTGGCCGACCATCAGGTTGCGCATATTTACCTCAACGATACGTCATTGGAAAAATCCGTGCGCGAGTTGTTGGAAAAGACCGACGGCGTGGAAAGCGTGTTGGGCAAGGCGGAGAAGGCTGCGGTGGGCATTGACCATCCGCGCGCCGGTGATTTGATGGCCGTCGCGAAGGAAACTGCGTGGTTCACCTATTATTACTGGCTCAACAATGCGCGCGCGCCGGATTTCGCGCGGACGGTGGACATCCACCGCAAACCGGGTTATGACCCGGTGGAACTGTTTCTCGATCCAAACATTCCGCTGCCAAAACTGAAAATCGCCTGGCGCTTGCTGCAAAAGAAACTCGGTTTCCGGATGTTGATGGACGTGATTCCATTGGACGCGTCGCTGGTGAAAGGCTCGCACGGCCGGCGACCGGCGGAGAAAAAAGACTGGCCGGTATTTATTACCAATCAGCCGGAAATTTTGGGCGCGAAGGAAATTGAATCAACGGAAGTCTATCACGCTCTGCTGCGGCAGGTTTTGGGATGAAAACTTTAACCGCAGAGGCGCAAAGACGCAGAGGAACTCTTCAAATAGATTCGCTTAAATCCACGAACTGACGGAAATAGGCACGAATATTTTCGCCAAGGGAGATCAATTTTTCTTTGCGCCTCTGCGTCTCTGCGTTAATAAACTTACCTTCTCCGTCTGGACATGCCGAAATGGTAGCCGCCGTGGACGCGGGCACCACGGGCCTTGCCGGGGAAACCGCCCTTCGGCTGGCCGGGTTTGCCTTCCTCGAACAACATGGTGTATTTGTAGTCGAAATTTTCCAGCTTCACGCGCGGGATTTTCTGGCTGATGAACCGTTCGATGGCAAACACGTGGCTGGCGTCCTCGGCGGTCATGATGGTGAAGGCGTCGCCGCTCGCCTCGGCGCGGCCGGTGCGCCCGATGCGATGAATGTAATCTTCCGGATGCTGCGGCACGTCGTAGTTGATTACGTGGCTCACGTCCGCGATGTCGAGCCCGCGCGCGGCAATGTCCGTGGCCACGAGCGCTTCAAAGCGTCCGTCGCGGAAACCCTTGAGCGCCTGCTCGCGTTCGCGCTGGGTGCGGTTGGAATGCAGCACCGCCACGGCGTGATTATTGCGCTTGAGCAATCCCGCAATACGATCGGCGCCATACTTCGTCCGGCAGAAGACCAGCACCGAGTTGTAATTCACGCGTTTGAGCAGCTCCAGCAGCAGGTCGGATTTCTGTGAATCAGCCACGGGATAGATGACGTGCTTGACCGTTTCAGCCGGCGTCCGGCGGGCGCCGATTTCAATTGTTTCCGGATTGCGCATCGCCCATTGAATGAGCGTTTCGATTTGCGGCGGAATGGTGGCGGAGAACAGCGCCGTGTGGCGCTGGCGCGGGCAGCGTTCGACAATGCGGCGCACATCGGGCAGAAAACCCATGTCGAGCATCCGGTCGGCCTCGTCGAGCACCAGAAACTGGACCTTGTCCAACCGCATCGTGCCCTGTTCCAGATGATCCAGCAACCGGCCCGGCGTGGCCACAATGATGTCCGTACCCGCCCGCAGGGCATCGTTCTGGCGTCCGTACCCGACGCCGCCAAACACGACGGTGATTTTCAAGTCGGTAAAACGCGCATAATCGCGGAAGGCGGTTTCCACCTGCGCGGCAAGTTCGCGCGTCGGCTCCAGGATGAGCGCGCGCGGGCCGGCGGAATTATGCTGGCCGAGTTTCGTGAGAATGGGCAGGGCGAACGCGGCGGTCTTGCCGGTGCCGGTTTGGGCGCTGCCGATGACGTCGCGTCCGGCGATCACGAGCGGGATGGCTCGGAGCTGAATGGGGGTCGGCTCGGCGTATCCCGCGGCGCGCACGCCATCAAGGGTTGTCGGGGCCAGGCCTAATTTGCTGAAAGGCATAAGTTATAAATAAGTTAGCAGGACGGCGGGTTAAAGGAAGCAATGAATTTGTCCGGAGGGACGAGTTACCCGGGTCCCCATTTTACCATGGAAAAAGTCAGGGTCTCGTTTTACGAGGCCTTCCGGTAAAATCATCACGACGGCGATTCAACCGCTTCCTCGGTCGTTTCATCAGGCGGGGGAACAACGGATTCAGCCACAGCTCCGGGTTCCACGGTCGGGGGCGAAACCTCGGCGGGCACTTGAATGTCCACCGCCGATGCCGCGACGGCCTCAGTCGGTGACACGGGTTCTGTCGCCGAAATGATTTCACCTTCCACTGTTGGTTTTTCTTCGGCCGGCTTTTTCTCCGGTTTGGGCGGCCGGGGCGCCGGTTTCTTGGCGGTTTCCAGCCGTCCATCAGCGAACTCAATGACGTGGCCCTGATGCACGAGCCAGTGCAGATCGGCGATGATGGCATTTTGTTCCGGAGTCGGTTCGGCGGCCGTGGCGGCTGTCCCTTCCGGTTTCACTTCAATGACCGCTGCCGGCGGCGGCGAGGGTGCGAGCGTCTCGACCAGCTGCCGCCGGGTGCATTTGGGATGCGCATTAATGTGAGCGATGATGCGCTTGATGCTTTCCGACACCGGTGTGGTTTCCAGATCGAGGAACTGCGGGCGCGCCACGGAAACGTGCGTCACGGTCTTGTTGACCTTGAAAAACTGCAGGCCGTGCGTGGCGAATTGCCGGCTGAGTTCGGTGGCCAGTTGCAACGGAAAATGCCGCTGCTGTTCCCATTCCGCGCGCACGAGCCGCTGCAATTCGCGGTTGCGCAAATTCCGGCTGGGCGCGCCGGCAATCAGTTGCGTCTCCACCGGCTTGATGATGGTCTCCTTGTGCGTCGCGCGGAAATGTTTCTCGACCTCCTCCAAGCTTGGCAGTTTAAGCGGTTCCGGCACGTTCAGGACAACGTACTCGGTCTTGAAGCTTTGTTCCTCCACCCACTTTTTGACGACCGCCTCGTCCTTTACGATCTTTACGCGCGCCTTGAAAACATCGAACGGCATCCGGGCAAACCGCTCGGCGTGCAATTTGCGCAGCCGGTTCTGGTAATCGTGATGGTTCGGCGGACCGAGAATCATGCCGCTCATGCCACACTGCTCGACGAACGTATAGGTGCCCTTGGGCGGCTCGGTGGCGGTGCGCTCGGCCTGGTAAAACGTGGCAAAATGATCCTTCAGCACGTGCGCCACCGCCTCGTCCTCGCCCAACCACGGCGTGTCATCGAGCGCACACACAAACAGCGGCTGGGCCACGGCGCCGTCGGGCTTTTTTTTCACCGCCAGGCGAACCGTATAACGTTCCGCCTTTTGCAAAACGAGCTGCGCAATCTGGAACAGCGGGTACGCCCGCCCGGTCATCTTGATCTGGCGCGCGAGCGATTCGACGCCCCTTTCGTCCGGCAGAAAAACCACCGTGATTTCGGGCGGTGGCGCGGACGGTTCGAGATGTTCGTCCCGCAAACCGGAACGCCGGTCATCGCGCCGGTCGAACCCTCGCTTGCGATCGCCGAACTTTGGGCCGGAACGCGGCGGACGGGGACCGCGCCGTTCACCGAATGATTCACCGCGCGGCCCGCCGCGACGGCCTTCCCGCCGGCGGTCACCGCGTTCAGCCGGTTCACCGGCGAATTTTTCGTAGCGATTGGTTTCCGGTTTTTCCTGCGCCCACGCGGGCTGGAATAGATTTTCCAGATCCAAATCCATGTCGGGAGGGCTGCTCATGGGGAAACGGGCTGGCCGCGCGTCAGGCCGACGCGCGCTGGGTGAGGATGGCTTTCACGATTTTTTGGGCGAGCGCGGGGTTTTCCATGAGCGCCTTTTGCGCGGCCTCCTTGCCCTGGCCGATCAATTCGCCCTCAAATTGCAGCCACGCGCCCTTTTTATCCACGACGCTGTTTTCAATGCCCACCTCGAGGATGCTGCCTTCCTTGTTGATGCCGTGATTGTAGATGATGTCAAACTCGGCCTCGGCAAACGGCGGCGCCACCTTGTTTTTGACGACCTTGACGCGGACATGATTGCCGACGGCGTTGCCGGCGGCGTCCTTGAGCGTGTCCTTGCGCCGGATGTCGAGGCGGACGCTCGCGTAAAATTTCAGCGCCTTGCCGCCGGGCGTCGTTTCGGGATTGCCGAACATGACGCCGACCTTTTCGCGGAGCTGATTGGTGAAAATACACGTAGTCTTCGACTTGGCCAGGATCGCGGTGAGCTTGCGGAGCGCCTGGCTCATGAGCCGGGCCTGCATGCCCATGGTCGCCATGCCCATCTCGCCTTCGAGTTCCGCCTTGGGCACCAGCGCGGCCACGGAATCAATAACGATGACATCCAGCGCATTGGAACGGGCGAGCGTTTCGCAGATCGTCAGCGCCTCCTCGCCGGAATCCGGCTGGGATACAAGCAGGTCATCGAGGTTCACGCCGAGCTTCTTGGCGTAACCCGGGTCCAGCGCGTGTTCGGCGTCAATGAACGCCGCCAGTCCACCGGCTTTTTGCGCATAGGCGATGACGTGCAGCATGAGCGTGGTTTTGCCGGACGATTCCGGCCCGAAAATTTCCACGACGCGCCCGCGCGGGATGCCGCCGACGCCCAGGGCGAGGTCCAGCGCCAGCGCGCCGGTGGGGATGACCTCAATTTTCACCTGCGCCCGGGCGTCACCCAGGCGCATGATGCTGCCTTCGCCATAACTTTTGGTGATGGTGGCGATGGCGGCGTCCAGTTCGCGCGTGCGGGACGCGGCAGTCCCGCGCTGCGGGGTTTCGACGGCGGATTTGTCGGCGGCTTTTGCAGGCATAAATTTCGGGGTGATTTCGTTGTTGGTCGTCCGGGTTGGAATGTTAGCGGAGCGACCTGGAATAGTCAAACCCAGGATGCACAAGTCGATGTTCACCAACCACGCAGATTAGTTGAAAATCGCCGCGATCTCCGGCAGTTTGTCGGCATGAGTGCAACGAACATTTTCCGTTTAATCCTGGTCGCGGCCCTGGCAGCTGGATGCAAAAAGGCTGAAACCATCGCCCCGCCACCCTCCCTGGACAGCCAGTTGCCCACGCAGGCGCAGCCCAAATTGCCCACGCTGAAAATTTATCTCGGCGCGGAAACGTTGGATGCCGAACTGGCCACCACCGAGCGCGAGGAGCAAACCGGCATGATGTTCCGCACCAACGTCACCGATGAAAGCGCCATGTTGTTTGTTTTTCCGTACCCGCAACCGGCGAATTTCTGGATGAAAAACTGTCCGGACTCGTTGTCCGCCGCCTACATCAGTCCTGACGGGGTGATCCAGGAAATTCATCATCTGGAAAAAAACGACACCAACACCGTTCCCTCCGCCTCGGCCAACATCGGTTACGTTCTCGAAGTCAATGACGGCTGGTTCCAGCGGCACAACGTCAGCACCGGCATGTTGATTCGCACGGAAATCGGTTCCTTGCAGAAAACGTTCTTCCGAAATTAAGCGTAACGATCATGCCAGGCTCACCGTTTTGCCGGTGCGGGCCGCCTCGTAAATGGCCATCATGATTTTCACGTCGCGCAGGCCTTCCTCGCCCGGCACCCGGGTCGGTTCATGGTTCAAGATGCATTGCGCGAAGTCGTCCATTTCCGCTGCGAACTGGTCAATCGCCGGCAGGTGGATTTCCTGTTGGTCGCTGCGCAGCCCCTGGATGCCACTGTAATTGAAGGCGGGGTCCAATTTGAACCACCCGTTTTGCGCGTAAACCATAAAATGGGCGGGTCCCCGCGCCCCATAGGTCGCGCTGCAAAAGGCAACGGTACCGCTGGGAAATTTGGCCTGCCAGACGATGGATTCCTCCACTTCCCTGAACTTTACAGGGTCGGTGACAGTTTCCATGGCCGAGACGAGCACGGGCTCTTCACCGGTCAGATAGCGCGTCGCCTGCAATGCGTAAATGCCGACGTCCATGAGCGGCCCGCCGCCGGCCAAAGCACGTTTAAGCCGCCATTGAGTTGGATCACCAATGGGAAAGCCGAAGGCTGCCTCAACGATTTTAACGTCTCCGAAGACCTTCTCACGCGCCAGCCGGACGCATTCCAGATTGTTCGGCTCAAAGTGCAACCGGTAACCGATGGCGAGCTGGCGGCCGGCCTGTTTGCAGGCGTCGATGATCTGCTGGCATTTTTCGACCGATACCTCCATCGGTTTTTCACACAGAACATGCTTGCCCGCTTTCGCCGCCTTGATGCTGTGTTCGGCATGCAGCGCATTGGGCGTGACGACATAAACCACGTCAATGTCCGGATTGTCCGCCATTTTTTCCATGTTGTCGTAGTTATAAATGTTTTGGTCGGGAATCCGGTATTGCGCCTTCCATAGTTCAGCCTTGGCGGGGTGGCCGGTGACGATGCCGGCGAGGCGGCAATACTTCGTTTTTTGCAATGCGGGCGCAATTTGGTGGGTGCTCAAGCTGCCCAGTCCGGCGAGGGCAAACCCGATCTTTCGATCCGGGTCCGCGGCGCGAACACGTGAAGCCAGGGCGCCGGCAAAGGATACGCTCGCGGCGGCCAGGGCGGTGGTCTTGATGAATTCACGGCGGGTATGGAATTTCATTTTCATGGTTCAACATGGTTGGCGTTTAATTTTACAGCGCAATCCGGAAAATTGCTCGCTGGTTTGGCGGTTCGTGAATTAAACTGTGCACGATGAAACGGAGTCAATCGGAAAAACTGTTTGCCAAGGCGTTGAAATTCATTCCCGGCGGGGTGAATTCGCCGGTGCGCGCGTTCCGTGCCGTCGGCGGCCAGCCGTTCTTCGTCAACCGGGCCAGAGGCGCGCACCTGTGGGACGTGGACGGCAACGAGTATATTGATTACGTCTGCACCTGGGGGCCGGCGATTCTCGGTCATGCGCACCCGAAAATTATTTCCGCCGTCAAAGCCGCGGCCGACCACGGCACCAGTTTCGGCATTCCGAATCCGTTTGAAGTGACGATGGCGAAACTGATTTGTTCGCTGGTTCCAAGCGTCCAGAAAGTCCGCATGACCAACTCCGGCACGGAGGCGTGCATGAGCGCCATCCGCCTGGCGCGCGGATTCACGGGACGCGACAAAATCATCAAGTTCGACGGCTGCTATCACGGTCATGCGGATTCCCTGCTGGTCAAGGCCGGCAGCGGCGCGCTCACCTTCGGCAATCCCGATAGCGCGGGCGTGCCGGCGGCCTTCACACAGCACACCATCGTTCTGCCATTCAATGAGGTTGATGCGGTGAAGGCCGCGTTCGACGCGAACAAAAATCAAATCGCCGGCATCATTGTCGAGCCGGTGCCGGGCAATGCCGGACTTTATCTGCCGCGACCGGGCTATCTGCAATTTTTGCGCGAAATCACGCAGGCCAACGGGGCGCTGTTGATTTTCGATGAAGTGATGACGGGTTTTCGCCTTGCCCCCGGTGGGGCACAGGAACGGTTTGGCATCACACCGGATTTGACGTGTTTTGGCAAAATCATCGGGGGCGGCCTGCCGGTCGGCGCATTCGGCGCACGGGCGGATATCATGGATTTGCTGGCACCGCTGGGACCGGTCTATCAGGCCGGCACGTTGAGCGGCAATCCACTGGCGATGGCGGCGGGCATCGCGGCGCTGGAGGAGTTGAACGGTTCAAAGTTCAAGGTTCAAAGTTTAAATTCCAAGCGCGTGCCAAACGATGTTTATTCGCGGCTCGAAAGGTTTGGCGCACAACTGGAGGCGGGCATGAAGGATGCCGCCAAATCGGCCGGTATTCCCGTCACGTTCAGCCGGTGCGGCTCAATGTTTTGCGCCTACTTCACCAGCGGACCGGTTTACTGTCTGGCCGACGCGATGAAAAGCGACCGCGCGCAGTTTGCCAAATTCTTCCACGGCATGCTGGACGCGGGCATTTATCTTGCCCCATCGCAATTCGAAGCAGGTTTTATCTCCAGCGCCCACACGGCAGCGGACATTGACCAGACGGTGAAGACGGCGGCCGCCGTGATGCGCGGGTTGTAACCGGTCTTTGGAGCCGTCTTGTTTCGTTTTGGCTGTAACATTTGCGGGGCCGTTTCCGTATTAAAATCAGTATGAAAACGAATAAATGGCTCTCCCTTACCCTGGCTGCCGCGTTGAACCTTGGCGGATGGCTGACGACCCCTGCGCTGGCGGCCGACACCCCTGCGCCTGCGCACGGAAGATTCTTGCAGCAACTCGCCCAAAGACTGAATCTGACCGACGAGCAAAAGGCGCAGATCAAAACCATCTTGCGCGCCGAGAAGGACACGCTGAAGCCATTGCTCGGCCAACTGCACGCCGCCCGGGAAAATCTGCGCGCGACCATCCAGGCTGGCGACGCCAACGAGACCACCGTGCGCGCCGCGTCGGCCCAGGTGGCCGTCGTCGAGGCCGATTTGGCGGTTGAACGGATGAAAATTTACGGCAAAATCGCGCCTGTCCTGACCAATGAACAACGCCAGCAAATCAGTGATTTCAGGCAGCGCGCGGACGATTTTACGGACCGGGCCATCGCCCACGCCGCTGAGGGACCGGCGCAATGATTTCACGGCTGGAGTTCGGGCTCCAGCCTGTCCGGAGCGGCGGAAAACCGCGGGCGTGAATGTGAACAACCGGCAGGCCCAAGCTTGAACTCCACCGAAACCGCGAGTGACGATGTCGAATTGCTGGAGCGTATCCGTGGCGGCGCCACCGACGATTTTGCCGAGCTCGTCCGGCGGCATCAATCACGCGTATTTGCCATTTTGCACCGATATGAACGCGACGCCCACAAGGTCGAAGACCTCGCGCAGGAAACCTTTCTCAAGGCCTGGCGCGCGCTGGGGCAATTTGACGGCCGCGCGCCTTTTGAACACTGGCTTTCCCGCATCGCCGCGCGGGTGGCGCTGGACCACTTGAGAAAAGAGAAACGCCGGCAGAATGAAATCGGCCTGCCTGAACTCGGTGACGACGCGCTGGACTGGCTGCGCAATGACGATGAGAAGAGCGAGCTGGACGCGCACAGCGCGGCGGAATTGCTCGAGCTGGCGATGCGCGAGCTGTCGCCGGCCGACCGCCTGGTCATCACGATGCAGGAACTGGAAGGCCGGAGCGTGAAGGAAATCGCCGTGGCGATGGGGGCTTCCGGCGTGGCCGTACGCGTGCGGGCCATGCGGGCGCGTTCGAAACTGCGGCAGGCTTTGGAAAAAATTGCGAAAGAAAAATTATGAACGACCGGAAATTGAAACAACTGTTCGCGTCGGCGCGAAAGGAAGCCGCGCCCGCGCCGACGGCGGATTTTGCCACGGACGTGTTGCGCGCGATTCGCCGCGAGCCGCCGGCCGCCGCGCCGGAAATCATCTCGGTTTTTGACCAGTTGAACCTGTGGTTTCCACGCCTGGCACTGGCGGCGTCGACGGTCATTGTATTGTGCTTTGCGTTGGACTACGGACTGACGGCGGCGGGCGTTCCGAGTTTGAGCGACGGGATGTCGCAGCTCTCCGCGCAGTGGCTTTTGACGCCGACCGGACTTTGATTATGAAGACCTTCAAATTGTTGGCCTTGGTGACGCTGGTCTTTCTGGCTGGCGTGGCGGCCGGCGTGGTTGGTACGCGTCTGGTGATACGTCACTGGGTGAATACGGCCGTTCAACGCCCGGAGAACTTTCAGTTGCTCCTGGAGCGCAACCTGCGCTGGCAGCTCCGGCTTGACGCGCGCCAGCGGGTCGAGGTGCATCGAATTCTGACTGATACGCGCGTCCAGTTGCGGGATTTGCGGCAGGAATATCGCCCGCAGGTGGTTGCCGTGCTTACCAACACCGAGGCGCAAATTTCCGCGATCCTGACGCCGGAACAGCAGGCGCGGTTCGAACAGATGCAGCAACAGAATCAACACTTCCTTCAGCCGGCGCCACCTGACCGGTGAAGCGTCACTCCTCCGGGTAGGTCGCGTCGGAAATCCACGCAGATTCCATTTGAGCAAAGCCGTCCGCGCCGGTATTTTGGACGTTGCCTTGCGCGCGTAGCTCAATTGGATAGAGCGTCGGCCTCCGGAGCCGAAGGTTGTGGGTTCGACCCCCGCCGTGCGCACCATTTTTCCCCAGGAAATGTGTCTTCACTGATAATTTGTCTGGTTTTGAATAGAGGCCGAACTATGCCGAATATTAGGTGAATACACCGAACATCAACGACTTACGAAGACAGTTTTCGGGCTAACGGGGGGGTGTGAAGTTGTCGCGATTTTGTGATCTGTTCAGTTTATCAAAGCATAACTTCCAGTCGTAAGTCTTTCTTCATCAACATTTGGAAGTTTCATATAGGACATATTATCCGCGAGGAAGGGGGTGTGAAGTGTGAAGCCGTCTTTGAGCGACTCAGACCTTAAAACTTCTTGAGCATGTCGAATCTGTTGTTCCCTCCCCAGTTTTTGAAGACATCAACAGTGCGATTGTAGTGAGGTGTCGACATTAGCGATTACAGCACAAGTGGTGAAGAAAAGTTTGTGACAGTGGCGATTTTGTGGCTGGAGCAGGAGAAAAAGAGCAGTTTCGCGTTTTCTTTTGACCTGCGTAGAATTACCCTCCCGATTGTGACTCGCGGTTCGCACCTGCATATTGCAGTCGACGGATGCATCGGTGTTGGAAAAACAACACTGGCGACAAAACTTGCCGACGCAAGGAAGGCCTATTTGCTATCGGAGCATTTTGAAAAAAACCCTTTTTTGGAGGATTTTTATTCGGACCCTGCTGCTCATGTGTTGGAAACGGAGTTGCAGTTTCTGTTGTTGCACTATCACCAACTAAAACAAATCCCCCGAACGTCTGCGGGTGAAACAATTTCGGATTTCACTTTCTCTAAGGATTTGATCTTTGCGGGCATGAACTTCCGGGTGGCTACCGAAAAAACAATGTTCGTACAGCTGTACGAATTCCTGCTGGAGCGGCTACAGTCACCAGACCTCGTCATCTACCTTAGAGGCAGCGACGATCTCATTGTTAAACGAGTCCGGCAGAGAAATCGCCCAATCGAACAGAAAATTGATGTGGGTTACTTCAAAAAATTGAACAAGGCGTACGAAGACCATTTCTCGCGTTTCGACGGGCAGATTTATCTCATCGATGCCGATAAATTCGATTGCTTAGATGATCCAGCGGTGTTGAACGATATTTGCGCTGCGATCGATGCGATTTCACCACGACGGCCAGCTGCCGACTCGCCGAGCAAAGCATAAAAGACGAATCGATGGGGAACTCTGATCAACGCGAACTGCAAGTGCTGGAATCTGATTACTTCAGACCGAGGGATTTTGAGTATGCACAGCCGCTCTATGATTTGGCTTATCTGCTAGAGGTTGATGCCTTGGCAAAAAACGAAGACGCGCCGGAATACCGGACATTCGCATTGTGGAAAGCGGCACTCAGCATCGATGGCTACACCGGGAACGTAAGCCGATGGTTGGACGGGACAGGCGGCGACTCTGTACTGGATTACGAGCCCTCGCAGAGAATCAGGAATTATCTGCGAACGATTGCCGAAAGCGGGAGCTTACCAGAATTGGATGAGCTGAGGAGTCCGGCGCATGAAAGATGTTTGCGGCTTCGTGCGGTCCGCGGATTGGGCATAAAACACATTGCAAAGGCTTTGAGCCATGACGGACTCACCGATGAATGGCTAAACAGCGCCGTACAGACCACATCATTGTCGAAGGAACATCTGGTAGCGATTTGGAGGGGCACACATGAGTCGACTTGGGAAGCGGCGCATATCGTGCCCCCGTTGCTGCGATTTTTAAATCGAATCGATCTGGAAAGGCAAGAACTTGGGCTTTGGTGCATTCCCGATCTAGGAAATGGACTCGATGCGATCGAAGGAAAAGTGCAAGTCGGTTTAAATAGTGGAAGCCGCAAATCGCTCAAGCAACTGTGCCGTACAGCCACAAAGGAAGATCCGTTCTTTCGGATTGAAAAAGTGACTGACGAACGTGGCAGTTTGGTGCATCGGCTGGGCTGGAAAATCGTAATTGAGGTTTTAAAGGAGCAAAGTGGACCCAAACGAACGCTCCTAGAGCTTGCCGCCCAAGCCGATGCCCTGTGGAACTCCGAAAAAAACCGCTGCTTGGGAGATTTGCATACCCACACGAACTGGTCGGACGGGGCTGCAGCACTTCAAACAATGGGTGAAGCAGCGAAGCAAAACGGCTTGAAGTACCTGGCGGTTTCCTCGACTGATTGGAAACCACGCCGGATGGCCATCGAGGCCAATTCTTCCTGCATTTTTGCCGGCAAGTCCCTGAGCGTCCATGCTGGGGTGGTATTCCCGCTTACAATGGTTTGGCTGGACGGCGGAGTCGCGGTCAGTGCCATAGCGACAGCGCGCTTGGATTTACCCAACGCTCGTGCAAGCTGAGAAACGCAGAAGACCTCTGCGCTTTTGCGCGTTTCATTTTGGGTTGAACCGCGTATCATTAATAAAGAGTTACATTATATTACAATTTATTGCAAACAAAATGTAGCATTATGCCGCTATCAGACTTTCAAAGGATGGATCGTTTACGCCTGACTCAGGGGCTTACCTGGAAACAGGTGGCTGAGAAATTAGGGGTTGGGGTATCGATGTTGATGTTGGTGAAAACAGGCCGGCGTAATATAAGTAAAAAAATTCTCTTTCGTCTTGAGCAAACCGAAATTGCTGTTGGATTACGTCCACCGACATCGCATAAAACCTCATCTTCGGAGCCTGAAAACCTTGATATGGAGATTGGGCTGAAGCGCCTACGTGCCAAATTAAACTCGTTAAATCCTCAAGCTCAAAAACGCGTCCTCAAAGCAGTTCTCCAAATCCTGGATGAAGCGCAAAAATAGGCCTCGGACAATTGGCTGTTGCACCTTCGGCATAGTGACAAGCATCTGGCGAAAGAGAAGTGAACTGCATTTAGGAGTTGCGCAAGATGGCTTGACTGATGTTGTATCTTCTCGCACATCTCATGGGACGAATCGCGCAAAGCAAATTTGTCAGAGCCAACCGCCTCAACCCGATGTCATCTTTGACAACCGAATTGCTCAACATCGGCAGATTCGATGCAGAGCATGGCTGTTACAGCCCGTCAGATGTCGATTACGCCGAGCAAGTGTATAGGGCCAATTGCGGGCCCGCGTCATTTGGCGCTGTCTGTCGCTCGCCTGTGGTTGAGGTAATGCAATACTTTCCGCATTTTCCTGAACGTGACTGGACAACGATCGGCGACATGCGACGCGCATTAAATGATGCAGCCATTGATTTTTTCGACATGGGTAATACATTACCTCAATACGGGTTGGCTCTTTTACAATTGCGAGTCAATGACCGCCCTCTACACCCGTTTTTTTCACTGCATCAAACCCATTGGGTTGGCGTCTGCGGTGACTGTTTTTATGACGGTAATTGGGGAGGGTGGTTGCCAATTTGGCTTTGGAAAGACCTTGTGCTTTCTCAATTGCAATTCGGGGCGCGTCCGGTGCGCCAGTGGAGTGTTCGGAACTCATTACAGATCGTGAATCAAGATTTTGTTCGACTCGCTTTTGGCTTTGGGAAAAGAAAGGTAAGTCCGCAACGGATTTCTGTTTACTACGCGGAAAAAGCGGCCCGCTTGGAGCCAGTGGTAAGTTAAATTCCGCTTGCTGAATTCGCCGAACGCGGCGCAAGAGTTCCACGATGCGTTGAGAATGGCTGCGCAAATTGTATTTAAACCTAGGTATTAAAGTTTCATACGGCTTTGAACGGCTAAAAGTCCACTTGATTCGGCCATCGGACAACTCTGTGAAA
>Ga0187871_10000090_pt1 | contig 79769 bp, 58 predicted proteins | sample June2016WEW_16_1_FD_132988 | JGI IMG/M metagenome (GOLD analysis project Ga0187871, IMG submission 132988) | Peatland microbial communities from SPRUCE experiment site at the Marcell Experimental Forest, Minnesota, USA - June2016WEW_16_10 | ecosystem: Environmental > Terrestrial > Soil >...
CGAAACGTGAGGATTCTTAGTCCGTGTTCCAAATGGTGACGTTTCACTCAAATCTTTCTGTAAGGCTTTCATCATCCACGCGCACTGAACCATCGCAAGATCGTAGGCCAAGCGGTACGGACTGTCGTTCAGAACGGCTTTGAAAGCAGGGTCTTTAATAGCATCATAAAATTCCGTCTGATTTATTGTGATTCCGTGGCCAACCACTTGTTCAGCCAGGATCAATCGTATGAATTGCTCGCTGATGCCATCCAAAACTTGCTTTTCTTCAGGCGTTGGGTTGCCTTCAATTTTTGCGTACTTCTTGAACTGGCCTTTTCCACGCTCACATTCAGATGCTTTGAAGTAACCAATACCATGATGCTGACAAAGTTTTTCCCACTTTCTGTCCAATTCAAACAAGGCCGGACCCTGGCCTATCAAACCAGCGACCGCAAAAAGTCCGGCCTGCTTCATATCAAAGCTCTCGTCCAAATAGGACGAAAATGCATATGAATAATCGAATGCCATAAGAGCAAGGATACGCTCTTTTGCATAAATTTTGGCGCAGGGAATAATGACAAACTAGTTACTTATTTAGTTCCTGCGTCCCCGTTTTCAGGTATGCTCTGGGTAGTTTAGGCACTAATCAGCTGGCGTGCGGGGTGCCGCACCCTTGTGGGTTTTCAAGGGTGCGGGTTTAGGACTACCAGATTCGAACACTCTTACTTCTGTGCCCCAGATGCATGTGTTGTGACATAAACGCCGTCCCAGGCCATTCGAATAACCATTAGGTAAAATAATCTCCTTGACTTCATTCCCGTTTCGTGTACAATGGTCTTGTCTCTACGAGGTAGGGGGAAGAAATAGGAAGGTTCCTCGTGTCCGCCCAACCTGCGGGTCCAGTTCTCTACGCCAATCGTTACCTCGTTACTCCATTACATCCTTGCCTCGCCCCTCGCTTTCCCGTAACCCCTTTAGAATCCGCACTTCCACGAAATCGCCGCGTAACTCCTTTAGAATCCGCAGATCCAAAAACAAAGGACTTAAAGTCCTTTAGAATCCGCACTTACAAAAAAGGAGGGGGGGAGGGGGTCTTATTGTTAACCAGACACCCGACGAGGGTCTCTGTCCTGAACGCGCCTTTGTTGGTGCCTTAGGGGGTCGGAGCTTTAGCTCCGACGTAAAATGCTCACTTCGACGGGCTTCAGCCCCTGAAGAAAGCCTCGGAGCATTTTCCCCAGCCGGTTAGCCCTCGTCCGCGCCACCCCCAGCGCCAGCTGCCTGCCCGCTTGCGAAGGATGGTAAAATAGAGGGGTCAACGGGGGCGACACGGTTTCGACGGAAGCTGTCGCGGCTCGGAGGCATGCCGGGGTCCACCTGCCCGTAACTTGGTGGAAACTAGAAATGCCAATAACAATCTGGCACTTGCTGCTTAATTAATTAAGCGCACGCTTCCCCGGGCTTTGCTCATGGGCCCGGTCAGAAGCGTCAAACAGTGAGCTGGCCTGAGCCTTTCGGTCCGTAAGGCTCGGGCGAGAACCATCGGACTAGCCGGCTGCGTTTCTTGCTCATTCTGAGCGTGGCGGGCGAAACCCACTGAATTGAGCTAAGCATGTAGGCTCCGTGTCGTAGCGCTTTTCGGACGGGGGTTCGACTCCCCCCGCCTCCACCATCTTTCTCGGTTATTCGTGAGGGCTTCTTGGAAGTATTCGGACTTGTCGTGGGATGCGCCGGAATGCTTCAACACGACGATTCCGCCTAGTAAATCGCGCTCCTGAATTCCTCGTGAAATTCGGACGAGTTCCCTCGGCGCAGATCCAGCGCGGAACGCGGGAATACAGTAAACGTTTGCCGTGCCCTGTGTATAATCGGCCCTTCGCTCGAGCCAAAACGTTCGGTTGGAGGGAATCAGATTGCGGTGGCGCATCGCCATACTGGTCAGTGCTGCGATCGCCATCAGCTACCTTGATCGCCAGACCCTTCCCGTTGCCATCAAAGCGATCAATAAGGACATTCCGCTCACCAACGAGCAATTCTCTACTCTGCAGTCCGCCTTCTTGCTTGCGTACGCTTTGATGTATGCGGGCGGTGGAAAATTGGTGGATGTCCTTGGAACGCGGCTTGGTCTAACCGTCATTATGGTGTTCTGGTCGGTCGCCTGTGCGAGCCACGCTCTGGCTAATGGATTCGTCATGCTGGCGGTGAGCCGATTTCTGCTGGGTATGGGCGAAGGCGGCGGTTTTCCTGCCGCGACGCGTGCCGTCGCGGAATGGTTCCCAACGCAAGAGCGCGCCACGGCGATGGGCATCATCAATGCCGGAACGGCGGTCGGCGCCGTGATCGCTCCTCCCCTGATCGCGATCGTTCTTGGCTTCACGAATTGGCGTTGGATCTTCCTCCTCACCGGTGGAATCGGTTTGCTTTGGACTGCCTGGTGGAGATGGTCGTATTTTGCCCAGGTGGCATCTCCGGATCACGCAGACATCCACGTTGGCGACACGGCGAATTGGGCTGGAGGCTCTTCGATGCGCTATCCGTGGACCGGCCTTTTTCGTATCCGCGAGACGTGGGGGCTGGTGACCGCCAAATTTCTGAGCGATGCGGCCTGGTTCTTCTATCTTTTCTGGCTTCCGAAATATCTTTACGACGCGCGTGGTTTTGACATCAAGTCCGTGGGCTTATTCGCTTGGATGCCCCACGCCGCTGCTGGAGTCGGTTGTGTTTTGGGTGGCGGCTTCTCAAGTTATCTGGTTCGGCGTCACTGCTCTCTTGGCCTCTCCCGCAAACTGGCGCTTGGCATCAGTGCCGGGGTTATGCCATTTGTCATTTTGGTTCCCCACGTGCCGGTGGGTTGGACGATCGCTATCTTCTGCCTGGCGTTCTTCGGTCAGCAATCCTGGTCAACCATTGTCATGGTTCTGCCCGCGGATCTCTTTCCGCAGAATGTCGTCGGATCCGTGGCGGGACTCGTGGGTTTCGGCGGAGCGATGGGCGGCATTGTCTTCGGGCAACTCGCCGGGTATCTTCTGGACCACGGTTTCGGATATGGCGCGGTTTTTGGCATTGCAGGCACACTGCACATCACGGCTTTTCTGATTATTCTCACCGCCGTTCCCAGCGTCTTGCCTTTGAAGCTGACACGAGATTTGAATTACGGAGTAGTCCGATGAAAATTACGGAGATTCGCACCCGCGTGTTGCGCTGGCGTGGCAAGACGGTTCCGCTACCTCCGCACTTCTGTACCAACCCCATGGATCTTTTGGACCTGCCCGAGCCATCCATGCAGACATTCACCTTTCACGGGTGGCTGGTGGTCGAAGTGTTCACCGACGAGGGCCACGTGGGGTTGGGCAATGCTGCTCTCGCGCCCCAGGCCACAAAACAGGTGGTCGATCTCTATCTAAAACCTTTGCTTCTAGGCCAGGATCCCTGGGAGATCGAGCGCCTATGGCAACACATGTATCGCAAGACGATGGCCTTCGGCCGCAAGGGAATCGGCATGGTGGCGATCAGCGCGCTGGATATTGCCTTGTGGGACTTGCTCGGCAAATCCGCCAAACAGCCGGTGTTTCGACTACTCGGGGGCCGGACAAAAGCTCGGATTCCCGTTTACGCGTCGCGCCTTTACGCTACTGAACTCGACGAACTCGCAGCGGAAGCCAAGCGATACAAAGACCAAGGCTATCAGGCCATGAAACTGCGTTTCGGATGGGGGCCTGCGGACGGCGCTCGCGGCATGCAGCGCAACATTGAACTGGTTCGAACCGTCCGGGAGAGCGTGGGCGACGGTATCGATGTGATGGCCGACGCGTACATGGGTTGGACTCTTGACTACGCCAAGAGAATGTTGCCTCTACTCGAACCCTTTCGCCTTCGATGGCTGGAAGAGCCGGTGATCCCCGATGACATCCGAGGTTACGCGGAGCTGAAATCCTACGGACGAATTCCGATCGCGGGCGGTGAGCACGAATTTACGCTCTATGGATTTCGTGAGTTGCTGGAGGCTCGTGCGGTGGACTACATTCAGTTCGACACGAATCGCGTGGGCGGAATCAGCCAGGCGCGCAAGATCGCTGCTCTCGCAGAAGCTTACTCCGTGCCGGTGATTCCGCATGCCAGCCAGATGCACAACTATCACGTTGTAATGGCCAGCCTGAACTCACCAATGGCGGAATATTTTCCGATGGTCGACGTTGAAGTAGGCAACGAATTGTTCTGGTATATTTTTCGAGGCGAGCCCAAAGCGAAAGATGGCTTTATTAATCTCGACGAAAATACTCCAGGCCTTGGACTGACCATCAATGAAGCGGGCCTCGAGCAGTTTGAGACCATCGAATAGCTCGTGGAGCATCCGATACTGTCCCGATAGTCCGGTAATAATTCGATGACACAACCTATGGCAAAACCGTGCGTCGCGATTCTCGGGCTGGGCATCATGGGCTCGGGCATGGCCCGACGCCTTCTGTCCGCGAATTTCCCGCTGGCCGTCTATAACCGAAGTCGCGAGAAATGTCTTCCGCTCGCAGAGGCCGGCGCATTTGTCGCCGCTACACCAGGAGAGGCGGCCTCTCGCGCACAAATCATCATAAGTGTGGTGGCGAATGACGCGGCTTCCAGCGCGGTATGGCTGGGGGAAGAAGGCGCTTTGTCGGCGGCTGCTGCGAATTCTATCTTGATTGAGTCCAGCACCCTGAGCATCGGCTGGGTTCGTGACCTTGCCGCCAAGGCCACAAGGCGTGGCTGCCAATTTCTGGATGCACCGGTTACCGGCAGCAAGCCCCAGGCTGCGTCCGGCGAACTACTCTTTCTGGTAGGTGGCTCGACGGATGCGTTGGAGGCTGCACGGCCTGTATTTTCTGTGCTAGGCCGCGGCGTCGTACATCTGGGCGCAAGCGGAAGCGGCGCGCTTATGAAGCTCATTAACAACTTCTTGTGTGGCGTACAAGCCGCGTCATTTGCCGAAGCCGTGTCTCTTATCGATGCCGGCGGGTTGGATCGCGTCCAGGCTATGTCCATTCTTACCGGCGGAGCTCCAGGAAGCGGAATACTTAAGAGAGTGGCCGAGAGGATTTCGGCTAATGATTTCACCCCAAATTTTGCGCTTCGGTGGATGGCAAAGGATCTTTCCTATGCTCTCGAAGGCGCTGCTGGTAAGGGAGTCTCGCTCCCAGTCGCAACTGCCGCACTAGCGGTGTTCCAGAAAGCTATTGCTGACGGCCGCGGCGACCAAGACTTCTCTGCCGTCACCAAGTCGCCGCAACGGGATCCGGATATCGACGCGGCAGTCCGATGAAATCCTCGTTACCCGACCGATCCGTGCTGGCTTGAGAGTCGAACGCGATGATCCCATTTGAAAATCACACGCCGCGCTTCGGCGCCGTCACCGGACCGAATCAAGATAAGGCACAAATCCTCGCGCGTTCGTCCGCAATTTATAAACGGATTTGGTCGCGGTGATGTAGAGGGTCTTGTAATCGGCATCGCCCCAGGTCAGATTGGCGGGCTGTTCGGGAACCACAATCGTGCCGAGGTGATGGCCTTGCGCATCCCAAACCCAAATCCCTTTGGGACCGGTCACGTAAATGTTTCCTTGTTGATCCACGCGCATTCCGTCGGGAACTCCGTCGCCTTTTCCTCCCGGCTCTTCACCGAACATGCGGCCGTTCGCGAGCGTTCCCTGCGGCCCTACCTCGTAGGCGCGGATGTTTCGCTGCTCGCTGTCATCGACGTAAAAGTGTTTCCCGTCGGGAGAAAATGCGAGGCCGTTCGGCTGCGAGAGCTCCTTGGTTAGCAGGGTGACGTTGCCCTTTTCGTCGAGACGATAGACACCCTGGAACGGAATCTCTTGTTTCTCGCCTTGAGGAAGATCCAGCGTCGGATCGGTGAAGTAGATGGCACCATCGGGGCCAAGGACGACATCGTTGGGACTGTTGAATTTCTTGCCGTCGTAGTGGTCCGCTAGAACTGTGTACTTGCCATCCGGAGTGAGGCGGATGATCGCGCGCAGAACGCTGGCGCAGTCGAGCAGGCGCACCTCACGATCGTAGGTGTTCCCGTCGGGATCGCCCAGGCTGATCAATTCCTCTTTGTGTCCATCGGAATAAACGCGAAAGATTTTGTTGATCTCTTCGTCGCTGACGTAGAGGAAGCCGCTCTTGTCCCAAACGGGCCCTTCGGTGAATCCGAATCCGGTCGCCACGGTCTCCAGCTTGGCCTGATTGGGAATGAGCTTCCAGAATTCCGGTGAATCGGACTGTAGTTCGAACTGGCGCAGAGGCTTTTTGTCTTGCGACTTCGTCTTAAACGGGCTGCACAACAGCAGAATGGCGCCGAGAACTCCGCCCATCTTCAGTATCGAATGGCTCACGCGTTTCTCCCTTTGTGAGAGATGCTTGCCGACGGAGCCCTTCAGGTTTCCCCACAGGGCGTTCGCCAGCCAAGAAAAGGATCTAGGCTACACTCGCCTCTTGACAACGCCAATTAAATCGAATTAATAACACACTGCAGGCGCGTGTCAAGCTTCAGCAAAAGCGTTTTTTTCCGCCTGCTTTTTACGTCTCCGGCACTACACTTTCTCCGGCGAGCCCGCAACCCAGGAGCAACAGGTTGATTTACGAGGTCCGAAGTCCCCACAGTTCGCGCAGGCATTCCTCGGCACGATTTGACGCCGTCCTTTGTGACACGACTTCATTCCCGATGGTCTTGCGGGCTTCCCCGCTGATCTTCCCGATGCTAGAGTTCGTCCTGGAACTCTCAGGGAGAAAGACATGAACATTCGAGTCCCGCGGTCTCTGGTGTGGATTGCGATCGCGATATTGGCCGGCGGTTTGGCTACCATGGGATTGTTGACGTCAGCTCGCTCCAGTGCCGCAGCTTCGAACCAATCCGTGGCTGCTGTTGGCGGAGATGAAGCTGCGCTTCTGGACGGTTATCGCCACGTCGAAGTGGCTTCCGTTTCGGACGCGATGGAAAAGGTGACCGGCAAGAAAATCTACATGTCGCACCACATGAGACCGATTTTCCCAGCCAAGTTCGCGGGCTTCGCCGTGACCGTGCTGCTGAAAAAGGAAACGAATCACGATCCCAACGCGCTCGATGGCATGCTTGCGGCGATCGACCAAGGCACGGCCAACTCCGTCTATGTGATGGTTGTCGAAGACGGCGCCGACACCGCCGGCATGGGCGGTTTAATGGGAACCGCCATGGCGGCGCGCAATTTTTCTGGAGCGGTCATCGACGGCGGGGTCCGTGACGTGGCTTACCTACGGAAGATCGGCTTTCCCGTATTCGGGCTCGGCATTGTGCCCTCCACTTCCGTGGGCCATTATCGATTTGCGGGAGCGAATATTCCGGTGGTCTGCGACGGTGTGGCCGTAAGCGCCGGCGACATTGTTGCTGCGGACGCTGATGGCGTGGTCGTCGTGCCCCACGCATCTGCTGCTGAGGTTCTTAAGGTCGCGCAGGACATGGACTTTAAGGAACACTCGATGTACGCGACGATCGAGAAACTCAAATCCATCGTGCAGGCCGTAAAGCAATTCGGGCGGCTGTGAGGAAACGCCTGCTGGGACCGACATCGTTTGGTTTTGCGTTGCCGTAGAGTTTCGCTTGAAAAATTGAAAACTGAGAGGAGAAACACAAATGTTTTCCAATCTCTTTACCCGCAGGGCATTTGCTGGCCGCTTCGCCGCTCTTATTTCCGGCCTGGGACTCGCCGCCGCGGCACCGTCCGCTGAGGCCGCGCCGCAAAATACGAAGGATGATACCGGAGGCGTCAAAAAACTAGGCTGGGACGGCAAACCTGCAGGGACCGGCTTCATCACGCCACTCATCACTCACAACGGGGTGATTTACCTCGCCGGCCAGGGCGCACATTCCCACGACACCGGAGAAACGTTTCCCAAGGACATCGACAATCACACCAAGCACGTCATGGAGTATGTGAAGCACTACGTGGAACTCGGCGGCGGCACCATGGACAGCATTCTGCAACTGACGGTGTTTCTCGCCAAGATCGAAGACTACGACGGGATGAATAATGTCTTCAAAACTTACTTCCCGAACGGAGGTCCGGCACGAACGACGGTTGCGGTCGCGAATTTGCCTGGAGATTCGTTGGTGGAAATCAACTGCACGGCTGCGATCGTAAAGAAATAAACGCGATACGGAGCGAAATGATGGCACTCAACTTGACGTGGACTCGGCGAACGTTCATGGGCAGCTTCGGCGCTTTGGCCGGAACGATGCTGAGTCCCAGGAAGCTATTCGGCGCAGCCTCTTCTGCTCTCGCAGGCAAGGGCGCCGACAAGATCAGCGGCTTCGGCGAAACCGGAAACATTTACGAAGAACTGGGCGTGACGACGGTCATCAACGGTCAAGGAACGATGACCGTTCTTGGCGGCTCGCTCATGCGTCCGGAGGTCGAGGCCGTGATGGCGCTCGCAGGCCGTCATTTCTGTAGTATTCCCGATCTGGAAGTTGCGGCCGGCAAACGCATCGCGGAGATGCTGAAACTTCCCGATGGCTACACGGCTCTCGTCACTTCCGGGGCGGCGGCAGCGATGCAATCGGGTCTCGCCGGCATCCTCACCGGAGACAATCCCGAGTTCATCGAACGTCTTCCGGACCTCACCGGCATGAAATCCGAGGTCATCATCCAGAAATCGCATCGCAATCCCTTCGATCACCAACTGCGGGCGACCGGCGTGAAGCTGATCGAAGTTGAGAGCCGCGAAGACGTTCGCCGGGCCATTAATTCGAAGACGGCGATGATGCATTTTTCCAACTTCGCGAATTCCATCGGAGAAATCAAAGTCGACGAGTGGTTGAAAATCGCGAAGGGAAACAACATTCCCGCATTCATTGATGCGGCGGCGGATACGCCTCCCGTTTCGCATCTCTGGGATTACACCAAGATGGGCTATGACCTTGCCGCATTCAGCGGTGGCAAGGCGATGCGCGGGCCACAATGCGCGGGAATGCTGATCGGCCGCAAGGATCTCGTCGCATACGCTTTGCTGAACAACAGCCCGCACGAGGACACCTTGGGCCGCTGCGCGAAAGTCGGCAAAGAGGAAATCGTCGGGATGGTCAAAGCGCTCGAGCTTTACCTCAAAGAGGATCACGAGGCGCTGGACAAGGAATGGTGGCGCCGCCTCGATTTTGTTTCCGGCGAAATTACCAAGATTCCCGGCGTCAGCACGGCTTTCAACGTTCCCGACATGGCCAACCATGTGCCCCACATGCAGATCAATTGGGATCCGCGCCGCATCCATCTGGACCCGCACGATGCCGGCAGGCAATTGCGCAGCGGCAAACCTTCGATCGTGCTGGAAAGCTCCGACAGCGGACTGCTCATGAACTCGTTCATGCTGCAGCCCGGCGAGGAGAAGATCATCGCGGAACATTTGGTTCAAGTGTTGCGCGCGCACACTGCATGATCGAGAAACCAGCAAGCCGCGTTCGCTGGTTTCTCATCGGGTGGCTGTTCGTCCTGAGCGCCGTTGCTTTTCTCGATCGTGTAAATCTTTCGATCGCGGGGAGCTCGCTTTCCCGCGAATACCACCTCAGCAACGTTCAGTTCGGTTTCCTGTCGACAGCACTGCTCATCGGCTACACGCTGTTTCAAACACCCGCCGGATGGCTCGCCGACCGTTTCGGACCGCGGCGCGTGCTGACCGGCGCAGTCTTGTGGTGGGGAGTTTTCACCGCACTGACTGCGGCGATTCCTGTTTCGATCAGCAATCCCTTGCTTGCTCTGGTCGCCATTCGTTTTCTTCTGGGGTCGGGCGAAGCTATCATGTATCCCGCTTCCAATCAATTCGTGTCGCGATGGATTCCCACGCAGGAACGCGGAGCGGCGAACGGCCTGATTTTCGCGGGTGTTGGCGTTGGTTCCGGTTTTTCACCTTTTGTGGTCACATACACCATGGCGCATCACGGCTGGCGGTTTTCCTTTTGGGTTTGCGCGTTGATCGGCTGCGCCGTGGGAGTTGTGTGGTACGTCGCGGCGCGCGACACTCCGCAGCAGCATGCGCGCGTATCGCAATCGGAACTGGCCAAGATCCAGTCCGGCCTTACGCTCGGCGTGCCAACCGACAGAACGGTCAAGACAAGCCCTCCTTGGGCACGAATTCTTACCAACCGAGACATTTGGATCGTGACCGCCAGTTATTTTTGTTACGGCTACGTTGCCTGGATTTTCTTCGCGTGGTTTTATCGCTATCTCAGCGAAGTGCGTGGCCTGAATCTGAAGGCCAGTGCTTTCTACGGCACGCTTCCCTTTCTTGCGATGGCGATTTCCTGCCCGCTGGGCGGAATCGTCAGCGACATGCTGACGCGTACCGCTGGACGGCGGGTCGGCCGATGCGGTGTCGCTGCATTTGCGATTGCGCTTGCAGGCGTTTTTCTTGCGTTTGGTTCCAGAGTTGACAACGCGCGACTCGCGAGCGTTGTGCTGGCCGGAGGCGCCGGTGCCCTCTACTTCTCGCAAAGCTCCTTCTGGTCTGTCAGCGCGGACATTGGCGGCTCGTTTTCCGGTTCCGTTTCCGGCTTCATGAACATGGGGGCACAGGCCGGAGGCGCGCTCACGGCCTCTCTGACACCTTGGATTGCCGCGCGCTACGGATGGACTGCTTCATTTCTTGTGGCTGCGGCGCTGTGCGGGTTCGGAGCGTTCGGATGGCTTCTGGTCGATCCCGATCGCAAGCAAACTGCGTCGTCACTTGCGACCACGCCGTGAAACAACCAAGCGACGGAACTCGCTAAGAACCGTTTATTGCGCGAGACCTTCCACTTCGCCACGAAGCACGGTGATGGAAGCTTTCGGTAGAACGAAAGTGCGATCGCGTGTTTCGGGCACGATGGTGGCCACGGTTGGACCGTCCGGATCGGCGTGGCTGTTCTCTCCGTCGTTTTTCCAGACGTACTGCTCGCTGCCGAAGGTCGTCAGAGTGACGGGACCGGAGAAGGATAGCTTCCGCCTGGTCTTCGAATCTTCAAAAACAACGCGCACGGTGTGGGGACTGTTCTCGTCGCGATTGACCAGCATGACCGCCCACTGGTGGTCCGGACGATGCAGCGCATAGGAAGTGACCAGCGCGTTTCCCTCGCTGTCCGGGATGCTGACCGAGGATGGGAACATGCGGTGCACGCCAGACCGATGCTGCACCCACTCGAGGTTGATCATGTGGGCGGCGAAGTAAAGAGACGTGTAGCCGGTGATGTTGTAATCGCGGTCAGCCACAAAGTTGGACCAGGTAGCCCAACCGAGACAAGTATCGCGGACCGGCTCGGGCTGAATGGGCGAATGGTAGAAAGCGGTGCCGCCGCCTTCAAAAAACGAGCCGACATTATCCGCGAGCCATAACGCCGCAAAGATGGTGCTCATGGGTCCGGTGAGGCTGGAGGCGAGGTGGTCCTCGGTCACCATCAGCGGAACGTCTTTCGGTACGCCGTCTTCTCTCCACACCTGCAGGATATGTTTCATCAACCGCGGTTCCTGATACAGGGTCTTCCAGGTGATGGTGCATCCTTCGAAGGGATAGTGTTCGAACGATACGAAGGAAAGATCGGAGATACGGCCATGGGCCTTCAGGTACGCCACGAAGCGTCCCATCCAAGACTTGCGGCCCTGGGCGTCGGGCCACACGGTAATGTCTTCGTTGACACCTTCGAAGACCGGCCCTCCCAACTTGAGCTTGGGATCGACTTTGTGGATGGCCGCGGCCCACTGGATGTAGAGCGCGCCGTAGTCTTCCGGCAGAGCATGCTTTCCGTCGGGCTCTTCGCCCAGCTCAATACCAGAAATGGGATAGCCCCGGCGTTCGATGTAGGCGATCTGGGCAGCCGCATCGTCGGGCGTGCCATAAAGCATGGTGACCGGAATCATGGCGGGAAGATTGTTGGTGAGTCCGCTGGTGAAGAAGAGATCGAAGCCGCTGTGCTGTGAAGGTCCGCTGGCGTTGACGTCCCCCGCCGAATGCCAGGGGTCGATGGAAGAAGTGCAGTAAGAGATCTTTTGGTGCTCGGAAGCGTCGCTGACGGCTGCTGCAAATTCATTGTTGGCATCCATGTTGCCAACTTCGACTTCTTTCATGGCGTATCCAACGCAGTTGCGGACGTCGGCGGCGCCGTGCTCATCGCAGGTGTTCGAGGATTCCGTCATCCAGATGCGGAGGTACTGCGCGGAAACAGCGGCATCTGTGAGCTTGAGAGTCACCGTGCCGCCTGAAGCGTTTGTTAGCGTGCCGGAGGGGAAAGTTTTCCACTCGCCTTGAGGCCCCTTGTCGAAATCGAGAGCATCTTTTCCGACCCAATATTCGACCCGGTAGGTTCGGGCATACGGGGCAGCCCACGCGATGCGGACCGCGTTGACCGCTTTCTCGGATTTTAAATCCACGACGACCCATTGGGGGTGAAGCGCATCGCTTTCGCGGGTAAATTTGGAGGTGAGGTACGGATTGCTCTTCCAATAGGTTAGCGTGGGGCCTTGAATCGGGCGATCACCGCTGGTCGAAAAACCACGGTGGGGCAGGGCGTAAGGAAGAATGTAGCGGAGCAGCTCCTTGAGCTCGGTGCTGCCCGTGAAATAACCGCTCTTGTGAGCCGGATCGCTCCAGGTTCCGTTCTCGGTCCAGTGCCAGGCGGCCATGCGAAGTTCGGTGTTGTTGCGATAGCTGATCGGACCCCATCCCGCCGAGAGGGATTCCTGGATGATGTGCGGGGTATAAACCTTGTCGATTCCAGAATGCGACAAAACATCGATCGAGCTGCCCAGGGCGCTGTCGGGATCGAACGAGTTAATGGCGCGGCCTGGAGCGGCTTCGACATGGACCGTGGCCACGGGTTCTCTCACCTGGGCGCGGACTTCGCCAGCGCACGGGTATAGCACGATTGCCACAGCTATAGGTGCAAGAGAATGCCCCTTCATCGTGTGGCCCCCTCGAAAGATCGGCGGCAGATGATAGCGTATTTTCAGCTGTTCTTAGGCCTTTTTCCGTCGATTTGACACCGCGTGAGGAGCGGAAAATGGTGCCTCGCCGATGGTCACCCGCACGCACGCCTGGTTAGAAAATCCGTGCGAATCGACTCCAACCTGGCTCAGATTTTCTGAACTATAAACGCCCTTGCGGGATAGAATGCGGTTCTGTTTGCTTGCGGTATTTCACGTTCCTTTTGAGCCAGGAGGCAAGTCTTGTTACAGCGGAGAATCTTGTACGCGATTCTGATGACCTGTGCGGCAGTCCTGGGGGTAGCGGACCGCGTTCGTGCCCAGGAGAGCTATGCGGTGATCACGCAAAATGGCGTCTCCATGAAAACGCGTGACGGCGTGACTCTTCATGCCGATATTTACCGTCCAAGGGCTGACGGAAAGTTCCCGGTCATCCTGATGCGTACGCCTTACGACAAGAGCGTCGGTTGGGCGGCTGCGCCGGCGTATCAGGTAGCCAGCCACGGCTACGTCTTCATCATCCAGGACGTTCGCGGGCGCTATACATCGGAAGGCGAGTGGTACCCGTTCCGCCACGATTCGGACGACGGCTACGATGCTGTGGAATGGGCTGCTGCGTTGCCATTTTCGAACGGCAAAGTCGGCATGACGGGGGGCTCGTACGTCGGCGCTACGCAGATGCTCGCGGCCATTGCGCACCCGCCGCATCTTGCGGGAATTTGCCCGGTGGTTACGGCCAGCAATTATCATGACGGCTGGACCTATCAGAGCGGTGCGCTCGAACAGTGGTTCGACCAGAATTGGACGACTCAGTTGGCCACGAACACCATGTGGCGATTGATTGCGAAAGATACCAATGCGCTCATAGGCGCGCCCACTCTACCGCTTACTCACTATTCGGCGTTCAATTATCCAGCGCTTCCGGCGGGCGCCGAGGCCACGGCCCAACTTGCGCCGTACTATCTTGATTGGCTCGCACACCCGGACTATGACGCGTATTGGAAGCAGTGGTCTATCGAGGAGCGTTTTTCGGATATTCAGGTGCCGGCCCTTCACATTGGCGGCTGGTATGACATTTTTCTGACCGGGACGTTGCGCAATTACATGGGAATCAAAACTCATGGCGGTACGGACGCGGCGCGCAAGGGCCAGCGCCTGCTCATCCAGATTGGCGGGCACGCCGGTTTCGGACGCCATATTGGCGATGTCGATTTTGGCGATGAGGCGATCAAATTTCCTTCCACGGCCGTCTTGCTTGCCTGGTACGACTATCTCTTTAAGGGCGTGCAGAACGAGTTTGGCACCGAAGGCGCGGCCGCGGGCAAGCCGGTGCACGTTTTCGTCATGGGCGAGAACGCGTATCACCAGGAATGGGATTGGCCTCCGCCGCAAGCTAAACCGACTCGCTACTTCCTGCATTCGGGCAGTTCGGCAAATTCATTGCGCGGCGACGGGAGCCTTTCTCTCACGCCGCCCAAGAAGGAAGGGGCTGATAAATTCACCTATGACCCGGCCAATCCTGTGCCCACGATTGGCGGCTCGCTCTGCTGCGACGCCGAGCACTACGAGCCCGGCCCGCGTGACCAGCGCGCCGCGGAAAATCGCGACGACGTGCTTGTCTATTCCACCAAGCCGCTCGCCGAGGATATGGAAGCTACGGGCCCGGTCACGCTTGAGCTCTGGGCGAAATCCTCGGTGGTGGACACCGATTTCACCGCAAAGCTCGTGGACGTAGCGCCCAATGGCTTGGCGTTGAATCTCACCGACGGAATCCTTCGGATGCGCTATCGCGATTCGCAGGAGAAGCCCGAAATGATGAATCCGGACCAGGTTTATAAAATCACGGTAGACCTGTGGGCTACGAGCAACGTGTTCAAGAAGGGCCACATCCTTCGCCTGGAGGTCTCCAGCAGCAATTTCCCGCGCTTCGATCGCAACCTGAATACTGGCGCGGAACAAGCGACGAGCCGTGAATTTGTCTCGGCCACCAACACGATCCTGCACGACACCGAGCACCCTTCGGCGCTCGTTCTGCCGGTGATGCCAGCCGGGACCCCGGCGCCGTGACGAACGTGCTGATGGCCGAGTTTTAGGGTCGGCAGATCGAGCGTGCGCTGCGAAGCATCAAGATCGCTAGGTTCGGAAGAGGAAGCTCGTGCCGAGAAAGAGTCGCCGCCCTTCTCCTTCTCACAATCGGCTCTTGTTTTGCTCCTGCTCGGCCGCAACAGCAGCCATCCGATACTGCGCCACAGCAAACAACGTCTCCGCCGCCGGCGGAAAAGACGGGACATGCAGGCTTCGCCGGGGACAATGTCTGCAGCTCTTGTCATCAGGACAAGTTCCGAACATTCGAGCTAACGGCTCATCACCTCACTTCCCAGCCGCCGAGCGCTGATTCAATCGGCGGCAGATTCACTCCGCCACGCAACATGATGAAGACGGTTAACCCCGCGCTCTCTTTCCGAATGGATGCCAGGGACGGCAATTTTTATCAAACGGCGATCCTTGGGGAGCCGCCGCACGCGAAAGAACGGTCAGAGGCGTTTGGCATCGTGATCGGCTTGGGAAGAAAGGGGCAGACATATCTGTACTGGAAAGGCGATGAACTTTTTCAGCTTCCCATTTCCTACTGGACGCAGATTGAACAGTGGGTCAACAGTCCGGGATATCTGGACGGGGAAGCAAATTTCGACCGCCCGGTACCTCCGCGTTGCGTTGAATGCCACGCCGCTTACTTTAAGCCGTTGGCTCCTTCGCGCCTGATGAATCGTTACGACCGGACGGATTTTGTATTGGGGATTTCCTGCGAACGCTGCCACGGTCCCGGACAGGAGCATGTGTCCCGCCACAGCTCATCTCAGGCCGGCGCGCCCGCTGGAGAGGCGATCGCGAATCCCGCGAAGCTTTCCCGCGACCGACAGATCGAGGTGTGCGCTCAGTGCCATGGAGGCTTCGGAGAGGCAGTCGCTCCCGCATTTTCTTTCCAGCCGGGAGAGTTACTCGCGGATACCATCAAACTCCAACGACCCGCAACGGGCGCCAGTGTGGACGTTCACGGAAATCAAGTGGCTCTTCTGGCGAGGAGCCGCTGCTATCAATCGTCTCCTACCATGACCTGCTCGACCTGCCACGACGAACATGCACCCGAACACGCTGCGGCCAGCTATTCGAACCAGTGCTTCACGTGCCACGAGCCCGACAAATGCGGGATCTACGCCAAACTAGGCGCGCAGATTGTTAACAACTGTATCGATTGCCACATGCCGGTCCAGCAATCGAAAGTAATTGTTTCCGACGTGGACGGCACGGATGTGAAAGCAAATATCCGTAATCACTGGATTAAGGTTTACGACGAATCTCCAGCACGCTGAATTCGCGGATCAGCACAAAATGGACGCACATCGGGCCTCTTAGTGCGAAGCTTGTCCGCTCATCTCCATCGCCCACACCGCGGCTGGACGCATGTACATGGACGCCCTAAAATTTCCGGTGTCGTCCCAAGCCTCCGGCGTTCGGAACCAATACCCCTTGCTCTCATAAATCACGTGATGAATACCCCAAGCGGTGCGGTAAGCCTCATCTTTTAAGCCTTCACTTAGCAGTAGCGATGCCAGCCCGAAACTGGTGCCGACCCAAACCTCCTGCGCCTGTTCATTGTCTCGAATAATGGCGCCGTTGGCGGTCATTCCGTTAGCCGCGCCCATTTCCCCGTTACCGAATTTCATCACGTTGTTCGCGAAAATCTTTTTCAGCGCGGAGATTTGCATTTCCCGGGGGACCAGATCGCCCAACCCGGTCATGTTCGCATACCATTGCCCGGCCAACTGATCCGCCTGGATGCTGTCCCGGTACTCACTCTCCATGTCGTAGCGGAAATATTCGCCGTTCCACAGTTTGTCGATGTAGGTCTTTTGGGCTTTCTGGAATAGATTGTGATATTCGTCTACGGCTTGCGTTTCGCCAAGAGCGCGCCCGGCTTCCTCGGAAGCTCGCAACGCCGCAAGCCACAATCCGCCGCAGTACGCACTCACGCCGCGAACCACCCAGGAATCGTAGGTCTGATCCGGGTAACCGCTGTTTTCTGGTATCCCGCCACCATGGTCAAACTGCCTTAAATAACTCATGGCAGATTGGACGGCAGGCCACATCTCGCGCAGAAAAGCCTTATCGCTCTTTCCGGTCAGAACATAGTCGCGATAGACCATCAGAACGAATTTCGAATTGAGATCCTTCCAGTCGTTGGTGTCCTGCCAACCAGGCTCATTAACCGTAATAAACGGGTCTCCTTCGGGAACTCCTAAATCGTGCGGCACCGCGCCTATCTTCTTGCGTTTGTGGAGCACCGGGGTCCCGGTCTGCTGCGTTTTCCAGACCCATAGCCCCAATTCCGGATACTCACGCGGAACGGTCTGTGCGAATTCGCGCAACACTTGCTTGTCGATCGTGGGCCAAAACTTCAAAAGCGGCATGGAGGCGTAAAAGCGAACGTCCAGCGTTCCGTAGTAGGCGTAATCGAAGCATTCCAGTAGCGCGAATGTCGCGGGCAAAGTGCGGTCGGAATTCTCCTGGCGCCCCCAGAAGGTGCCGCCGTCGGTCAAAACGTAAAGCTCATTAAAGAGCATGCCGCGATACCAAGCCGGCTTGCTCTCATCCTTAATATAGGGAGATTGCCAGGCATCGATGGCATCACTCCAATCGGCTGCGTGGAGCAACCCATCGCGCGCGATGGACCACGAATTGTTGCCGCTGGTGCCGTAAAAGTCGGTGTAGCGGCGATTCCACTTGCGGCCCTGCCCAAACTCGACCACCGGAAAATCCCAGGCGATCACCATGGGGACTACCTTTTTCTCGCCGGGTTGCAGCGTGAACCGGATGGCTATGGCCCCGCCCAACTTCTCGCTGGCACTTACCCAAGAAGTATCGCTGTCTGCCAATCTTCCGTCCTTGGAGAAAGGAACCCACACGGCCTTGCCGTCGCCATCCGCAAGAAATTCCGTCTGATAGGTAACTTCCACGCCGGGCGATTCCAGAGCTGCGATGGAAAATTCGCCGTCCCATTCGCTTTGCGCGCCGTCGGCCCGACTGCGGTCAAAAACGACGCCTTTCATCGTCTCGGTCGGGGTCACAGAGTCTTTTCGGTAATGGTTTTGATTTCCCTGATTCAGGGCGCCCTGAAAATCGTGGGTGTACGTTCGAAACCATCCTCCCATGTTGGTCCAGGACAGGAGAACGGAAACGGTGACGACCTTGTTCGTGGGATTTTCCGCGTGCCATCGATATACCGCCACTGGATAACTCGATTCCTTGTAATTGTCCGGCAGAATGGGGGAAAACTGCTCTAACACGACGTGCGCGGGGAATTTGTCCCACTTGTAGTCATACCAGGACTTCGGAAACAGCGCGGCATACTCGCCGGCCCCGACCGGATAATCCCATTGCCAACTGGAAAGCTCGCCGTTCCTGGGATGATCATTCACCAGAACCTGGGCGGTTCCGGCCGGCTCGCCCGCTACCTGCTGGAACATGGCGAATTGGTTCGCGGAGACCGGAGCGTACTTGTGCACTCCACTCTTGATGTGCCAACGGGCGAAATCACCTCGATAGGTTCGCGAAAATGTTCCAGAACCAAAGCCACCCACGGGAGCGCCTTGCCAGTAACCATCGTCGATGTCCCTGCCATTTTTCCGAACGCCGGGATTCGAAAGAGGTTGTCCGAGCGGCCTCCTCCACGCTGTTTTCGGAATTTCGTCGCCGGTGCATGGCGTGGGCGCCAGCGCCCAGACGCTTGGGATCACAGCCAGCAGCAATCGCACGTACTTCCTCATTGGGCCTCCAGAGGCTCAGGCAAATTGGAAATGGAAAGTTCGAAAAGGTTCCTTGTGTTCTCGTGCACAATCTTACCGGCCGCTATTCGCTGCGGCCTTCTGGCTCAAACCAGCCTGCCAGTATTGATTGAAGCCGATATAGTCTGAAGGAAGGTTGGCCAGAATGGTGCGCCTCAATTCGAGGATGTCCACGGTGCCCAGGCTCTTGTAGAGAATTTTGCCGTCGCCATCGAGCAACACGGTATAAGGAACCGCCGATTCCCACGCAGGGTCAAACGCAACTTGCAGCGCCGCCGTATCGTCCGAGGCGAACAGCAGGTTCCTGCTGGTAGCGTGCTTTTTCTCGAGCATTCTCTGCACGCCGGCCTTTTCGTCGGGCATGTTGGCAGACACGGTGATCAGCTCAAAATCACGAACCTTGTACATCTGATAGGTGTCCTGCAGATCGGCGAACTCATCGATGCACGAGCCGCACCAGGTGGCCCAGAAACTCACAAGCAGCATGTGCTTGGTCCGATTTTCACGGAGGGTCTTCAAGTCAGCCGCTGTCGCCATTTCCAGCTTTACCGGTTGTTCTTCGATCTTTCGAAGCGATTCGATGCGCGATGCTTCCTTTTCCTGCCACTTGGTCGAGCAACCGAAGACTCCCGTCTTTTGAACGGGCACTTCATGATTTGCCAACAACGCATCGATCGCGTTTCGCGCGTCCTGAGACTTTACCTGCTCCATGCGATAGCTATTGTCCATTCGGCCTTCGTACCGGAGCTTTCGTTCTTTGTCGAAAATGAAAACGTGGGGCGTGGCTTGCGGGCCGTAGGCGCGCGCGACCGATTGTGTTTCACCGTCGTAAAGGTAGGGATAGTGCAGGTGCTTGTACGCGACGCGAATTTTCATTTCGTCAAGCGTGTCGCTCATGTCGGACGAGTCCAGTTCGTCGATGCGCAGCGCCTTGGGGTCGTTTGGCTGGATGGCCACCACCGCCACGCCGCGGTCCCGGTAATCCGTTTCCAGTTGCTGGATTCGCTGCTCGTACATTTGTGCGATGGGGCAATGATTGCAGGTGAATACGACGACCAGAATCGGGCTGGCGGCGTAGTCGGCGAGACGATGGATTATGCCATCCACCCCGGGCAGGGAAAAGTCGGGTGCAGGTGAGCCCAACGCCAAAATCGGGTGCGCATTCTGCGCCGAAGCTGAGAAACTCAGGAGCAATAAACAAATCATTCGCCACATCTGCTTCCAACCTCCATTCCTACGCTCGACAAAGATATTTGCTCGGCTGCCGGGGTTTAATCCGTCACTGCTTCGCCGCTACCCCGACTGATTGCCCATTTTTCATGCTGTCGTTCTGCGCGTTACCGGGCTGGGCCGGAAGCGGACGCGGAGTCACATCCGCATTGACAAGACCCATGGCCCATTTGACGGCTTCCACATACATTTCTTGCATTCTCGGATCGTCCCAATTCTGCTCCACGTGGCCCAAGGTCGAGTAGAAAACCCGCCCCTTGCCGTACATTTTTGCCCACGCGACGGCGAAATCGCGATCCTTGCGGTGAACGTGCGGATTGTCTAGATCGAGTTTGCTGGCATCGAGCCGCATTAGCACCCGCACATTTTCCCGCGACCAATCTTTCATCTGGTAAATCTCATCCTTCAGCACGAAGGATTTCGGCCACTGTTGCATGCCTGGGAAGTTTGGATCCTCAACGATAATTGGCGCGTCAAACGTGACCCAAGGATGCTCGTCGAAATATCCGCCGATCATTTCTCCATATTCGGGCCAGGACGTGAACGTGATGGTCGCGCTGTGCACCCCGACGAAGCCCTTGCCATCGTCGTGAACGAAGGATAAAAGCGCGGCCTTCTGTTCCGCGTTCATCTCCAACTCGCCCCCCGTGTAGAACAGCACGGCATCGAAGTCATTGAGGTTCTTGGCGTTGTATTCGAGCTTCCGTTTTGTGAGTACCTCAGTGTCCGTTCGAATCGTCGTGGTCCACAGGCCTGACTCACGGCCCAGGCGTTCCATAGTGGCCATGGCGTGCGACACCGCCTCGTGCCGGTAGCCTTTTTCTTCGCCGAGCACAAGGAGGTGCTTCATCGGTTGAGTGGCAGCCGGTGTTTGAGCCTGGCATCGGCCGCTGAAGACCAGGCAAACAACAATCGCAACGATTCGAACACTCGTCACCCGAGACCTCCACGATGCCATCCGTCCCAGCTACTTTTTATTCCCGAGCCAGAGAATTGCATTTTCGAAAAGCGTGTTTTGGATTGGGTCGCCATAAACCATGGGTCCGTGGCCCATGTTGAGGTACAACATCCTGTATTTCGTGTTGGTCCACACGACGGGAAGATCGCCTTCGGTGATGATGTCCTTTTTTCCAATCGGATAGTTGGAAGGATCGAGCGTCACGAGAACGCGGACGTTCTTATCGAGGCGCGGACTCGGCTTCCAGAGATACCACTCGTTTGCCGGGGCCTCGTAAGTTGCTGGCAGTCCCTTCGTCACAGGATGCCTGCGATCATCGATGGTCAGCTTCGCCGGCAGCACGGGCCAATTGTTCGTGTAAAACACGGCGCCGCCGAGAAACTGAACGAACCAAGGCCAATGGGTATCTTTGTCATTGTATCCGGCGACGTGGAAGCCGATCCATCCGCCGCCGTGTTCCATGTATTTCTCGAACGCCGCTCGCTGCTCGGGAGTCTGCGGGAAGTTGTTGAGCCACAGAATCAGGCGATAGGGCTTCAAATCGTTTTCGTTGAGCTTGCTCCAGTCGGTGGTGGTATCCAATACAAAGTTATCTTTTGCCGCCAGGCCCTTATAAAAAGCGAGTGCATCACTGGCAGTCTTCACGTGATCCGGTTCGACATCGGTCGAATAGAATGCGAGGACTTTGAAGGCCGGCTCCGCCGCACGTGTGAACCCACTCGATAAAATCAGGGCAAGGGCGGTCGCCATTATGGTCTGCACCACGACAGCTAGGAATCTTCCACGACGAACTATCATTCGAACTCGACGAGCGTGGCTCATTTCTCGCGATTCTCCTGCTGGCCAGCAGCCCAAAAAATAGCATTGGTGAAAATCCGCGTGAACGCTGGATTGTTGAAGTGTTCCGGACGATGACCCATGAAAATGTAAACGTTCCTGGCTTTCATGTGCTGGTTGGTCCAGATCACCGGATGATCGCCCATCTTCCTATCGGTCGCCGGCGTATAGGTCTTTTCATCCACGCTAGCGAGTACGTGGACATTCGGCCGCGGCGTGGTGTCATAGGTGTACCACTCTTCATCTTTGATCACGAAGGGCGATGCAACGCCTTTCATCACGGGATGGTTTGGGTCCTCGACAGTGACCGTGCCGGTGACGAAGCTTGCGATGTAATCCTTAAAGCGGATGCTTCCCATGAACTGGTGAAACCAGGGCCACATCTGGAAGCCGTCAAACTCCCCCAGCAGCGTGGCGTGGTGAAACCCGATCCAGCCGCCTTTGCCCTGTTCAATATATTTGAAAAAAGCGGCCTGCGCCGTGTCGGTCCAATTGTAGGGAGGGTAGTTCAGCTGAATGAAAAGATTGTATTTCGCGAGAAAGGCATCGTCGATTCTTGCGGTGTCTTCGATGTAGTCCACGGAGAAATTGTTTTCGCTGGCCAGCTTTCCCAGCCAAACCTTTGCCGCGTCTACAAAGGGCTTGTGGATGCCTCCATGCTCGGCGAGCGCAATCACATGGAATCGCGCGGGCTTGCCCTGCGCTTCCACGACATGGCCGATGAAGCAAAGCGCGAGCGCAAGGGCAAGGAATCGCACAGGCGCCCTAAGCCGCGGATTTCGTTTGAGTCGAAACATATCAGTGCGTGTGCACCGATCCTGGCGTAGAGATTTCCTTCGCCGGCATCGTCGCGTCGAACTTCAAGTTGAAAAACCCAACCATCATTTCGTCCCAGCTTTGCTGGCCCCAAATGACGGCCTTTGCTGGATCCGGATTTTCCGGATTGTTCGCCGAGTTGTCGAAGTGCGCGGTGCATTCAATCTTCGTGCCTTGAGGAAGGTCAATCGGATCGACGAGGTTGTACCAAAGCTGCCAATGCCAGTTGTAAACCGGAACGCTCAGGATCGTCTCGGTTTTGCCATCGGGAAATGTCAATCGATATTCAAATGCCTTTCCGCGCGAGTGCATATGCGGGTGCAACCCGACCAGTTTCACGGACCTCTGTACCTCGAAAGAGGCATCCACCTTGTAGTCCGGATCGCCCGGAGGAATTTTGAATGTTCCGTTCGAGGCGGAGAGCGTCAAGACGCGCTCTTTCGGCGCCGATTTCGCTAGAACGAGCCCCAGCTTGGTCTGGTCCGTCGTGGCCTTTCCGTTCGGCGTGTAGTGAACTTCGAAGACGATGTCGGAACCTGCCTTGATCAGCTTGCCTTCACCGGGATGCAGGATTTCCGCCGGCTGTCCTGGTGCGTAGCCGACGAGGAAATCGCTCGGCAATGCGCTGGCGTCCGTCTTCTCGTCGGTTTTCGGAGGGGGCGCGATGAAGAATACACCCGGCTTCTGGTCCTTGAAATAATTGGAGCCAGGCTCGCGGAGATACGCGATGATGTGGTGCACTACGGCGCGATCGGTCGGGCGTACCTCAAGAGCCTGCACCCATTTGTCTTCCTTAAAACCCGTCGGGACGATCACGTACTGATAGTCGATGACTCCGGTGGCCGGAACCGAGAAAGGCTTCGGAAGTTGAAAGACAACGTCTGGCGTAGGAATGCCCCAGCCTTCCACGAAATCCTTCACCGGAGAAGGCATGTCTTCTGGGGCGCCTTTTTGCGATCCTCCATTGACCCAAGCCACCAGAGTTCGCACTTCATCGGCGGACAACGATCGCTCGTTCGAAAAATGCCCGTATTTTGGGTCGGCGTACCAGGGCGGCATGATCTTCTGCGTCACCACCATCTTGATTGTCGCCGCCCACGGACGCGTGTCCTCGTAGGTAAGCATAGAGAACGGTGCAGCCTCGCCGGGCCGATGGCAGGTCTGGCAATGCTTCTGCAAAATTGGCGCCACGTCCTTGGTAAACGTCGGTGGAGGATTACCCGGCTCCTGTCCAAGCGCGGACCGCGCGAAACCAAGTGTGGCTACCAGTAGAATCGACAAATGCTTCATCAATTTCTCCATACTCATGAGTGAATTTCCACCGGATGCAGGTCGGGCGAAATGGTGAAACCCGCGAAAGAACATCGAATTACCTCCATTTGTCCTCACCCTCGACGACCGTAATGTAGCGATCGACGGGAAGATCCGTGAACCGCTGCGTCTCGCCACCCGGCAGCGGCCACTTTACCTCCACCCAATCCATTTTGTCGCGGTTTCCCAAACCCAGGACGATGCGTGGATCGTGGGACGAAAGATAACTGCCTCCGCCTACCTTTTCGCGACTCCGCTTCAAGTCTCCTGCCTGATAGGAGATGCGCGCGCCAATCGCATCGGGATTAGACCTCTTGCCGATGAGCCGTACTCCTAGCCAATGATTGCCCGCCGCTGCCGTGTTCTTCAGAAGTATCGGCGCCTCGTTGTTAACCGAAACGAGGACGTCCACGGCGCCATCATTGTCGAAATCGCCGATAGCCAGGCCGCGGGCGGACACTTTCCGTGAAAATACGGGTCCGCTCTCGGCGCTGACGTTCTGAAACCCCTTTTCCGTATAGCGGAAAAGCATCATTGGCTCTTCGTAGGTCACCTCGCCGTGGAGCAAATTGATCAGGTCGTCGGGATTGCCGTTGGCGAGGATCAAGTCCAGATTGCCGTCGTTGTCGTAGTCAAAAAACTTCAGCCCCCAGCCGCTCATGAATTTGGTGGCCTTGCCGATACCGGTGGAAAGCGCCACGTCGTCGAACGTTTCGTTGTGATTGTTGCGATAGATGGCGAACATTTCGCGGTCAAGGTTGGAGACGAACAGGTCCATCCAGCCGTCTCCGTCGAAATCGGCGGAATCCACGCCCATGCCGGAGCGCGGCCGGCCGCTATCGCTATAGGCGACGCCAGCGGTAGTGCCGATCTCCTCGAATTTTCCCTTGCCACGGTTGACGTAGAGAAAATCAGCCACTGTGTCGTTGCTCACCCACAGGTCCATCAGCCCGTCGTTATTGATGTCCGTCGCCACAACGCCCCAGGCTTTGCCGAGATTTCCGGCGATCCCGGATTCCTTGCTAACATCGGTGAACGTGCCGTCGCCGTTGTTGCGGTACAGCCAACTGGCCATCGGCGAATAGATCTTGGGAATGCAGTAGTGATGGCGGCCATCTTCGTGGATGCCGCAAGGCTTATTCAGTTCCTTGCTGAACTCGACGAAGTGGCACACGAACAGGTCGAGGCGCCCGTCATTATCGTAATCAAACCACACGGCGCTGGACGCCCATCCGGGAGCGGCTACACCGGACTTTTCGGTAACATCGGTGAAAGTGCCGTTGCCGTTGTTGTGGTAGAGGATGCTCCGGCCGTATTGCGTGACGTACAAGTCGGGGAAGCCGTCGCCGTCGTAATCGCCGACGGCGATCCCCTGGCCGAATCCGCCCCCGGCCACGCCGGCTTTTTCCGTCACGTCAGTGAAGGTTCCATCGCGCCTATTTTTGTACAGTGCGTTGCGCAAAGGCGAATTGGGGGTGAAAAAATCGCACTTGCCGCTGTTCACCAGGTAAATGTCCATCCAGCCATCGTTGTCGTAGTCGAGAAAAGCGCAGCCTGGTCCGGTGGATTCCGGCAGATATTTTCCCTCGGATTTTCCGTTGGTGTGCACCCAGCGGATGCCGCTTCTTTCCGCGGGCACTTCTTCAAAGGGAAAGCGAGGCGCGTCAGGGAGGGCAAGTCCGGGCCCACGCGGCAGAAGCAAAGCCCCCGCCGCAATTCCCGACAGAAAACCGCGCCGGCTCACACCGCGCATGCGTCTGCCGTCTGTCATCATTTATTCGATCGGATTCGATGCACAGTGCGATTTTCCTGGCCTTTGCACTTTGACGCAAACGGCAAATGCCTCATTGGGGGTTCTCAGCCGCCGGAGATGTGGGCTTGGGAGCAGTCATGCTGCGGTGGATGGCAAACTCTTTCTCCGCGTCTTCCTTGTTTCCGCTTCGGCTGAGCGCAGTGGCCAGATTGTAGTGAACCTCTGGATTCTCGGGGGTGAGGCGCTCCGCCACACGCAGCGGCGCAATTGCCTCCTCGTAACGCCTGACAGTGACGAGACAAAAGCCCCATGCAAAATATGCGTCCGCGAAAGTCGAATCGAGTTTCGCGGCCGCGGAAAATTGAGCGATGGCTTCCTCCCAATTTTCGTCTCTGCGCGCCAGTTCGCCCAAGACGTAGTGAGCGCCGGCATTTTTCGGATCGATTTCGATCTCTTTCTGGAATTCCAGTCTCGCGCGTTGCATTTCATCGGGACCGGCATCCGGCCGGGAGAGCAATGACCTGCCGAGCAAAAAGTGAATGCCGGGCGCCCGCGGATCCTGTTTGAGTATAGTTTCATATTCAAGCTGCGCGGGATCCCATTTTCCCTGCATCTCAAGTGCTTCGGCGTTGAGCTTATGAGCGGGAAATGATTGCGGAGCCATGCGGCCGAGATCCTGGGCCGTTCTGGTTGATAGATCCGAGTAGGCATGGACGAGGATGAAGAGCACCTCCGGGTCCCGGGGGAAGTGTTGGCTGAGCAACCGGATAAATTCGATGGTGGACTCACGATTATCCACGGTCAAAGAACAGCGAAGTCCAAGGACGCCGGCTTGTTTCCTGGTGTCCGCCGGACCTTGGGCGCCGAGGGCACGTTTGAGCGGGGGAATGGCTTCGCGGCAGTGACCCTGTTCCGCCATTGCTAGCGCCTGCTCCGTGGTTATGGCAGAAACAGCGGGAGGGGTGGGAGGGCCCTTTTGTTGCCGGGCCGCGAGAGGAAAAGCAGATAGAAGAAAGCTGAGTAGAACGAGGGGAAGTGGAACCATTCCTGGATGTCTGGACATTTGCTTGGGCGCCATTGACCTAAAGAAGACTCCCGCTAAAGAATCGCTGCTAAATAAAAATGAGGCAGGCGGGGGTGTTCGCCTGCCTTATTATACGCGACTTGTGTTTAGTAGTAGAGCTTCAGCGCAAACTGGAGGTTCCTCGGAGGCTGGGCGCTGTTACCTCCAACAGGGACAAGTTCGGAACTGGCGCCGGTCTCTGCGTTCCCCAAGTTAAGGTTGCCATCGTCGCTAAAGTTGAGGGCCAGCAACCCGTCGAGGCCTGCAAGGTTACCTTTGCCGATGCCGATTGTGTTGCCAAATTGCCCGACGCCCGAGGCCCGGCTAGTACCGTATTCAGCGTGATGTGGCTCCAACCGAAGCGGGCGTCATTTACGAGGTCGGTGCCGATCCTTCGGGTCCAGTCACCCACGGTGTTGTAGATTGGCGTCGTCGAAAAACCGTTCCCGAGCAGTTCGTACGCATTCGCCGAGGGGTTGTTTTGGAAGGCGGCGAAGACGGACCTACAACCCGGCGAACGCTTCGCCCTCATGCGGGAAGTCATTTACATGGAGTGATCCGCCACTTCTGGCGCGTCTTCAGCGTCAAACGACAGAAGAAAGCGTAGCGAAGAGCCGCTTCCATCCTGAACTACATCTCTTTAGTTCCAGAACTTGAGCGACCCAACACACAGGTTAGTGATGCACCGAAAACATGGGTTGCACTTTTTCTCTTCTCTTCAATGCGTCTTCACTCAGTTTTCCCCCTCATCCGAAGCCGATTCTGAAACCGAAATAGTGGCCGAAGGAGCAGACGTATATAGCGAGATGCTGATGACTCGGATTCTGAACTTAGCCGGAGACCAGTCCCGGCAAAGCTGCTAAAATCCTGTCCATCTCATGGGGAGAGAGCGAATAGTCGTTTTGATTGTCTTGGCACTCCTGGTTTGTTCTCCATTCATAGCTGGTCTAACCGTGCAAACCTCTCGTCTTGCTGCCCAGTCTGGCGATGCCGCAAGCGGACAGACAAGCGAAGCGGACTCCGTGTCGAACGCGCACATCTCTTTCCGAGACGTTGCCTCTGCGGTTGGAGTCACAACCGTGCCCAATTCCCGGACTGACCGGCGTTATGTGTTGGAGACGATGGGGGGCGGCGGAATCGCACTATTTGACTGTGACGATGACGGTAAGTTAGACATAGCGGTTGTTAATGACTCGACGATCGAGCAATACCGTAAAGGTGGAGACTTGATGATCACGCTGTACCACCAGGACGGCAACTCCTCCGCGTTACATTTCACCGATGTAACAAAAGCATCCGGCTTGACCACCCGCGGCTGGGGAATGTCGGTCGCGGTCGGAGACTACGATAACGACGGACTCCCGGATCTATATGTGACCGGCTATGGCCATAACGTGCTCTACCACAATCTCGGAAACTGTAAATTCGAGGACGTGACCGCCAAGGCGAGGCTACAAGCCGGAGGTTTTAGCACTGGCGCTGCGTGGGCTGATTATGACCGCGATGGGAATCTGGACTTATTCGTCGCACGGTACGTAAAGACGGATGTAAACCATCTTCCCGACCCGACGCGGACTTTTCGTGGCTACAGAGGAGTGCCCTTCGAACTGCCTGACACGATGGAGGGAGAAACCGACTTCTTATTTCGGAATCGCGGGGACGGCACGTTCGAAGACGTATCCGAAAAAGCGGGAGTAAACAATCCCGGCAAACTTCATGGGATGGGGGTGGTGTGGGGCGATTATGACGGTGACGGCTGGCCCGACCTCTATGTGACCAACGATTTTGGGTCGAGCTTCCTGTACCACAATCGGCATGATGGCACTTTTGAAGAAGTGGGGATTGCCTCGGGGACGGGCGTGGGACCCTTCGGACAGGGCTACGGAAACATGGCAGCGGATTTCGGCGATTTTGATCGGGATGGCAAACTCGACCTTTTTGTGACCCGCGCTGACGATCAACCCGCCAGCCTCTATCGGAATCAAGGCGACTATTTCGTAGACATCGGAGGCAAAGCTGGTATAGCGAGAAAAACAATGGCACCCGTGAAATGGGGGACCGGCTTTGGCGATTTTGACAATGACGGATGGCCGGACATACTCGTGGCTAACGGCAACTTTTCGTCGCTGTTGGACTCGCTCCCGAAGGAGGTTCGATTTGCCGAACCGATTCAACTCTTTCGCAACCGAGGCAATCTCACTTTTGAGGAGATCGCCGATGAGGCGGGGCTCAATACCGGGCGACTCTATTCCCGAAGAGGAACGGCCTTCGGCGACATAAATAATGATGGGAAGCTGGATGTAGTGGTCTTCAATGCTAACGCTCCGCCGTCGGTGTTCCTAAACGAAACGACGAACTCAAACCACAGCGTGCTTTTTCGGCTGATCGGGACGAAAAGCAATCGCGCCGCCATCGGCGCTCGTGTGCGCGTGACCACTTCCAAAATGACGCAAATCGACGAGGTCCGCGGGGGCGGCAGCTACAATTCAACAAACGACACCCGGCTCCACTTCGGGCTCGGAAGCGAAGCGACCATAAATAAAGTAGAAGTCTTTTGGCCGAGTGGTTTGCGGCAGGAGTTCGGCGAAATTCAGGCCGACGCGATCTACGAGATCAAGGAAGGCGAGCCCATCCGGAAGACCACACAGCTGTCGGCGTTATGAGAAACGCTGATGAGCTACCTTGGCGAGATTTCTCCAGATAAAAGGCCGAGTGAGAGAGAAAAGAGTGCGGCTGCGCCTGGGTCTCTGGAGATTTGCATTGGGTGCTGTTGTACTCTGGAACCGCTCCGAAGGAAAAAGCCACCTAAAAAAATGAGGCAAGCGGGAGTATTCGCCTGCCTCATTATACGCGGTTTGTGTTTAGTAGTAGAGCTTCAGCGCAAACTGGATGTTCCTCGGAGGCTGGGCGCTGGTAACTTGTCCCATGTTGGAGCCAAGGCTCATATTGGGCGCGTTAAGCTGTACGTGGTTAAACGCGTTGATAAATTCGGTTCGGAACTGCAGTTTGAACCGTTCCGTGAGCGGGAAGTCTTTATGCAGACTCATGTCCACATCGGTGTAGTGCGGCCCACGCACGCCGGCGAGCTGCGGAGCGCAGTCGCCGAAGGTTCCAACCGCAGGGTTGGTGAAGTTGCCGTTGTTGGTGAACCACTGGAAGCCACCCACTCCTGGGAAGGCGGCCGGGCTGATGGGAGTTTCTCCGGTAATCGCCGGGAGGCCACTGCAATCAGCACGCGAACCGCGGGAGAACGTCCCGGAATTGTCAGCCGCTCCGTAAACGGGCATCGGGAAGCCGGTGCGGAAGGAGACGATCGGGCTAACCGACCAGCCTCCGACAGCGGCATTCGCCACCTTGTTCATGTTGCTGCCAAAGGCCTTGCCGCGCCCAACGGGAAGCTCATAAACAGCATAGGCGGAAATGATGTGGGTGGCATCGTAGTAGCACGGTGCCCATTCTGACTTCGCATCGTAGATGTTCTGCCAGTAGGCCGACGCGCTCAGAGCATTGTTCCAGGCTCCGTAGTAGCCGGTGCTGTCAGACATGCACTTGGAGTAGGTGTAGGACACCTGGTATTGCAAGCCGTGGCCCGCCTGCTTCTGGAGGACGGCCTGCAGCGAGTTGTACATCATGGTGCCGTTCGACTGGGTCCCGCCAGTTTGCGTAGCGATTGTGTTATAGAACGCTGGGTTTTCGGCGAAAAATGTACTGGGGGCAGTGCATGGCGGAGTCCCGCAAGAGGAATTTGGAAGCAGGACTCTCTGCGTATAAGAGAACGGCACCATCAAGTGGTTGGCTTTCTGACCGACGTACCCAATCTGGAAGGTGGTATCTCCCCAGAATTGATGCTGGACTGCGAGGTTCCATTGATTGTCGATCGCCGGCTGAACGTTCGGATCCCAAAGGTCGAGAATGGCGCCGGCGAAGCACGAATAGTTCAGACAGCTACTCGTCGGCGGCGTGGCCGGAATGCCATCTGCGGTGGTCGAACCAGGTAATGATACGCTGTTGTAGACGGTATTGATCTGGGCCGGGGTAAAAGGCGGGTTCTGAGGCAGCCGCAGGTTTGTACCGGTACCCTCTAGATAAGAGGAGATGGTGAACGCACCGCGTATCACCGTGTGGGTACCCAGCATCGCGGGAGTCCATGCGAACCCAATGCGCGGCTCAAGGTCCTTTCCGCCATAGACACCATTGTACAGAGACCTGCTGTTTCCATCTTGGCCGGCGAGCTCGACAGCGCCCGTAGCAAAATTGTAGTTGGATTGTTGGTTGTTCACTTCGATCCAGGGTGTAAATAACTGGTAGCGCAGACCAAGATTCAAGGTCAGGCGCTCGGTGACTTTCCATGTGTCTTCGACGTAGAGGGCAACAATGTTATCGGTCTGTGTCCAGGTTTTCCCGGTACTCACACCACGGCCAATTGTGTAAGGGAGGCCGAGGAAGAAATCGGCAGCACCGTATCCGGCGCCAGTGGAGGCACTACCGATGGTGTCGCTGGTGAAGCGGCCATCAAAGTCCATAAGGCCAAGTTCCCCATTGTTCCCCGGATAGAAGGTCTTGATGATCTCATGATTATATTCCCCGCCGAATTTGAAGGTGTGCCGGCCGTGCGTCCAGGTAACCGCATCTTCGCCCTGGTAGACCTGGTCGTTGAAGCTCTCGCCGGTCTCTGCGTTCCCCAAGTTAAGGTTACCATCGTCGCTAAAGTTGAGGGCCAGCAACCCGTCGAGGCCTGCAGGGTTACCATTGCCGATGCCGATGGTGTTGCCAAATTGCCCGACGCCCGAGGCCCAGCTAGTACCGTTATTCAGCGTGATGTGGCTCCAACCGAAGCGGCCATCATTTATGAGGTTGGGGCGGATGCTTCGGGTCCAGTCACCCACGATGTTGTAGATTGGCGTCGTCGAAAAACCGTTCCCGAGCAACTCGTACGAATTCGCCGAGGGATTGTTTTGGAAGGCACGGGTAAAACGGCCCGAAATGCTGTCCTTATCGGAAGCTTTGTAATCGACCTTGATATCGCCCTGATCCACGTTTTCCTGCGAATTGGTAATATAAGAGGCATTATTCTGCAGGCTGGAATTGATGGGCGACAGATAGAGCGAAGAGCCGAACAGCGCCTGTGCCACAGGGCTGATCATAGACAGTGGAATCTGGTTGTTCACGAATGGCAGCCTGGTCGTGGCTGCCGCCGACGAAGCAGTGCATGGAGCAGTGAAGGAAACGCAGGGATTATACAACTGGATGTTACCACCGGAAGTTGAACTGCAAATTCCGCTGGCGTTAAATCCAGCGGGGCAGAGCGCGCTAAAGTCGCCGGTGCGCTCGGCGCTTGTAAAGACAGTTTCCGGGGTCGACGAAGTCGGAGTGTCGAAGCGTTGGCCCTGGTAATCAACGAAGAAGAACAGTTTATTCTTGAGGATCGGGCCGCCTAGGGTGCCGCCGAACATATTCCAGCGCAACTTAGCCTTGGGGAGGTCATTAAAATTGTTCGACCAACTGTTGGCGTTCAATACGTCGTTGCGGAAAAACTCCCAAATGTCACCGTGGAAACTGTTGGTTCCGGACTTGATGGTGGCGCTGACGATGCCACCCATGAAGCTACCGAATTCCGCCGGAGCGTTACTGGTTATCAGGTTAAATTCTTCGATGGCGTCCGGAGCCGGAGTGTAGCCCAACAGGTTGTCCGAGACCTGGTTGTTGTCCATACCGTCGAGCAGGAAATAGTTAGCTTGCTCGCGGTTCCCGTTAATCAACGGACGCCCGCCATAACCGGCCGTATTGTTACCGTTGTTGAAGCTGCTGGGATCGGTCGATACCGACCCAGGCGCGAGCAGCGTCAATTGGACATAATTGCGCGAGGCTAGAGGCAGATTATCATTCGTGACCGCGTCGATGATGGTGTCGACTTGTGTGGTTTCCGTTTTCAGGATGGGGGCGGAGCCGCTCACTTCAACGGTCTCGGTGACCTGGCCGACCTTCAATTCGACGTCGATACGTCCAATCTGGTTCAGCGCCAACGTGAATGCCGGATACGCCGTGGTTTGAAATCCCAGCTTTTCCACGCGCAGCTCGTAGCTCCCGATCGGCAGTTGGGAGATGCGATACAAACCCGCCTCGTTCGTCACCACCGGATAGGTAATTCCGCGGTCCACGGACTTCGCGGTCACCGTGGCGCCCACAACCGCCGCGCCGCTCGCATCGGTTACCGTTCCGGTGATCGTCGCCGTTACTTCTTGCGCCACAGCCCTCTGCGTTCCGCAGAGCATGAGGACTAGCGCCACGCTCCCGATTGCCCAATAACATCGCCGCAGTCTCTTCATAAGAATTGCTCCCTCAAGAGTTTGCGGGCCGGAGGCCAGCACCCTCTTTTTCCAAAAATTTAAATGGACCGAAGAACCCAAAGCACCACACCCTATCGATGATCGGTAGCTATATAGCGGGATTTTATCCTTGTCAAGCGAAAACTATTGATTTATAAGAATTGTACTGCGGTGCCCTATAGCACGGAACGATTACCGCCCTATAGCACGTGCGGCCGGGGAGCGGTGCACTTCCCAGCCACGGTGTCGAGCACGGGCCTGACGGCGGACGATCATCGCCCTTACGGATGGCGCGGTTTGTAAAATTGCGTCGGAATCACGGCTGACGGCCAAACCTTTTACCCCTTGTATCCGTCTCTTGTGTTTGGTTTTGTTGCCGCTGCCGGGTCCGGTCAGGGATAAGTCGAGGGAATCGAGATGCTAGCGAAAAGAACGAACGGAATTCCTGCATACAAACGGATCCAGGCCGATATTCGAACCGGCATTGACGCTGGCGAACTGCGCGCCGGAAACCTTGTACCTTCCGAGAGAGAACTCGCCAGAATTCACGATGTCAGTCTCATGACCGCTCGTCACGCCTTGGCTTCACTAGAACGCGAAGGGATCGTCGAACGGCGTCGTGGCGTCGGCACTTTCGTTGCCGCTCCCAAAATCCATTTCAATAAGTTGATGAGTTACACCGAGCAGATGGGGAGCCGCGGTCTGACTCCGGTCTCGAAAGTTCTTTTTGTAAAGGTCATCGATAACGAAGAGGAAGCTACCGCGCGATTGTCTCTCTCCCCGAGGAGCCGCGTCCTTAAACTTGAGCGCTTGAGGCACGCCGGTGGCGAACCCTTCGCGCTCGAGACCTGCTATCTTCCCGCAGAACAGTTTTCCGGTTTGCAATACGCCCCTTTGCAGAAAGAATCTCTGTTCGCCACTTTGCAGCGCGAGTATCGCGTTGAGATTAGCTATTCCGACGAAGAAGTTGACGCCACCGCTGCGGACCCGAGAACCGCCGAACTTCTGGGCCTTCCGAGACGTTCACCCGTTCTGCGCATCCGCCAGGTCATCTATTCTACGAAAGGCGTTGTGATCCTTTATGTTTTGGGGCTGTATCGCTCCGATCGTCACAACCTCGTCATCCGCCGATATCGATGAATTTTTCTAAACGGAGCGGGCGAGACCTAATATGTCGCGTATCTTCTTTCGGTCCGTCACCTCTTTGGGACTGTTCCCTCTTCGCTCCAGCCAGCTCGTAAAATCTTTCAACCGCACTTCATGATCCACGGGTATGTCCATCACGCGGACCTTAACGGGGTTGAATCCGTCAGGGATTCCCGTGACCCACTTGTTGCCGCGGATCGCCGTCAACCCCAGGGCCACCGCTTCATACAGCGTCGAAGCCGTGACTTCCACCGTATGAGCGACGCCCTCCATATCCGTTATCGTGACGCGGCAAGACCGGGCAGCCATGGCAAATGCCAACATAGCATATTCGCTTTTTGTTCGCCATGAGTTTCCCGCGACCCCTCGGAGCGGCACGCCGGATCGATTACTCACTTCCCCACCGGCACCCGCAACTTATCACTCGCGAACTCCACGGGTCCCGCAAACGACGCGCGAATCGATTTCCGCACCGCATTCTCTTGCCCTTCGACGTCGGGTGCAAGATGGCTCAGCAACAAACTCTTCACGCCGCTATCCCGTGCCGCTTCGCCGATTTTCTTGGGCGGTGTGTGCAGATCATATAGCTGCGATGGCGAATCCGGAGGATCGAGCACCGCGCAATTAAAAATCAGCAAGTCCGCATTCTTCGCCAGCTGCACTAAATTCGGCAGCGCGGATGCATCCATATCTCCAGAGAAAACCACCACGACGCCCTTGTAAGAAATTCGGTAAGCCACCGACGGACAGTCGCCGTGATGCGTCGCAATCTCCTCCACCACCAAGCCGCCTTCATCCACAATCTTTGTCTGCGGTGTATCCAGGCGAACTGCCAGACCCCGAACGATAAACGATTCGCGAGCGCCAAATGTCTTTTGATATGCAAACGCGCCGTCCCTGCCCACCATCAAATCCACAAATCGCGAAGTCTTCGGGAACAACCCTGCTCCGTCGGGCCCAAACACCCGGTACGTGATGGGTCCGTCGCTCGTAAGCCCTCGCGCATTGAAGAAAGCCGCCAGGTCCCCGCTATGATCGATATGAAGATGCGTCAGCAGAACCGTATCTACTCGCTCTAAATCCAGCTCCAATTCTCCGATCCGCAGAAACGCTCCCGGTCCGGCATCCACCAAAATCCGCGGCGTCCCTTCGACCGCCACGATGAAACTCGATCCGCCTCTCCCAAACGGCCGCGGCCCGCCAGAGCCAAGGACCACGACCTCCAACGCTGGCTTTGCAGGAGTAGCGTCCACGCAAATCCGGGACAAAACCACAGCAGCCAACACGAGCATGATCAGCGTTTTCATGGCCCTTTCCTCCCATCCAACCTGCGCAATGCACATCTCGCTTGAATCAAACAAATTCGGGGGTAGTATCTCCCACCACGGTTAAGTGGACTAGCCGAGACCTAAGTGCAGTGGCGGCTCATTCTCAATGATGACAGTCGGCGGCTATTTCCCCACATTGCCGGGCATCACTTCCTATTCCAACGGCATCCATCTACGGGTAGCAAGAATGCGCTGGTGGTCGCCCTCACTCGCAGAGGTGCACATGCCTCTCTCTTGTCGCTCGCTCTGTATCGCAGGTCTCGCCGCTACCCTCACTCCCTGTGCCCTGGCTCAGGTGCCGGCCGCCGTGGATTCGTCGCCCTCAGAAATCACCCTGGAAAGTTGGCTCCGCAGCGGAGAACCGCGACTCGTCGCGTGGGGAGCCCACGACGCTCTCGCTACGCACAACCGCAATTTGATCCCCGATCTTCTTTCTCTGGCCAGCCACTGGCGACCGCTTTCGCAACCAAACTCCGGCTCGCCCCCACACTCAGAATTGTCCGCGCAGCAATCAGAGGAACGCGACGCGATGGCCGCGGTTCTCGATGCCCTCATCCAGATGAATGTGCCGGTTCCTGCCGATACCCTGCGGGCACTTGCGCCCGATCTTGGGAACGACGTCGCTATTCTTCTCAGCCGCATGCCGGATGAAGACTCTGGCCCCTTAAGCTTGGACTTCTATCGCTCTCTGCCGGAGCAGGCCTATTCCCTTCGGTACGTCAGCGCGGCACTTCTGGCCCTCCACCCGCGGCCAGAATTTGTTGCAGATCTTTTCGCCAATATTCGGGTGCGCGCTACCATCATTGTTGTTGATCCGGGTCCGCAAGGCGGGTTCGGTTCGGCGGGCTGCTGTGGACTTTCATCCGAACCTCCCCGTGAAGGCTGGCCGGAGACTGGCCAATATTCCTTATCAACTCAGAAGAGTGACGCGGCGTCACTGGTGGTGGCGGGCATTGATCCCATCTACGCCACACGCACGCTGTCAACCGCGTACGTCGGCGACCGCTGCGGCACTGACATATACCTGGGCCCAAACCAACGTCTCCGGCTAATCGCCGGAATGTTGGGCGTTGCTCCAGAAACGATTCCGTGGCAAACCGCTCCCCAGACCACCATCGAGTATCAATCGCTCGACCACTTTGAAGCCGCTCTGATCGCCTTTGTGACCGAACAGCAGCGGCAGTATCGAGCTACCGCGGGCGCGCTTGCGGATCGCAACCTCTTGAGCCTCGCAGACGCGCAACAGTCCTTTCCAGAACTGGAGCTCACGCTGATGGATATGCGGGAAGAGAACACCGAGCCAATCCCAAGACTTTCCAATTTGCCCGCCCGCGTCGAGTGGTCCTCCTCACCCTTCTGAAACCGATTCTGAGTCAACGCAGCAGCGCCGCCGTCGTGGCACTGCCTTGTAGCGGCCGCTTTCCGAAGCGGGCGGGAACGGGGTTCAGGGAATTCCCAGCCGATTTTGAACACTGCCCAAGTTCAACGCCTGGTAAAGCCGTCGGGAGTCCACTGTTCTGAGCCGACTCCGTTGTGGACGAAGAAGAGGCCGTCGGGGTCGTATTTCTTTTTGATCTGTGCGAGTCGTGCGTGGTTGGTGCCCCAGTAGGATTGCTCAAAGTCGGACTCGAAGAAGTTACTTTCGGACACGTAGGCTCCGCTGTTGGAGGCGACGGTGCGGAGTTCGTTCATGCTGCGGTGCACGGTATCCGCGGCTTTGCGGCCCTTCGCGGCGTCGGGCTCGTGATCGGGAATTCCGGGATACGCGGGCCCCTGGCCGTCGGCGACGATGGCGAGAGCAAAGGCACCGCACACCGAGGGATTCATAGCCGTGTCTTTGGCAGCCTCGATGGCTTCCGAAGGCGCGCCCGCGAGCCCCTTATTAAAATGAAGCTCCACCTCGCTGAAGCGGGAAGCCGAGAACAATGCGTTGGCCAATTTTTCTTGTGAATCGTCCTGCAGCAATGATGCGGGCATCCAAAGCGACTCGAAACCCCAGACAACCCAGCCGACTTGGCCAGCGTCGCCGTTCCACCAGACGTTGATTGGGCTGGCGCTCGAGCGGGAGTCTGCTTTGAAGACGTCATGGTGATGTTCTTTGCGCCAGTCAACGTCCCACCAATGCCGGAAGGGCATGCTACCGATTTCGGGTTGAGATTCGATTGTGTAGGCAGTGGAAGACTGCGCTATCCAATCGAGGAACGGCTGCCACACTTTTCGCGATTGCTCCGTGTCCAGTCCAAGATGAACCATGCTGATTTCGAGCTTGTTGTCTGGAGAGAAGTGCGCTTGCTCGCCCCAATGATCGTTGAAGAGAGCGTCGCGGTAGAAGCCAACGAAGTAGCGGATCAGGCGGCGATAGGCGTCATCCGAAGAAGCTTTGACGGTGAAATTGGCCCCGCCGGCCAGTTCTGGAAGATCTCGCACGCGCAGGGTTAATTTGCTGACCGCCCCGAAGGTGCCACCTCCGCCTCCTTTTAGTGACCAGAACAGATCCGAATTGGTGCAAGCGTTTGCGATTCGCACTTTGCCGTCGGCGGTAACGACTTCGGCTTCCAGGAGGCCCGCGGCGGCCATGCCGTAATGCTTCGAGAAGCTGCCGAAACCGCCGCTTTGAATGAGGCCCGCGACGCCGACCGTGGTGCAGCCGCCGCCCTGAACGTAGGCGCCGGCCTTGGTGGTGACGGCGTCGTAGGCTTGCAACCAAATTGTTCCAGAGCCGACAGTGACGGCCCGCTGAGGAGCTGACTTGCAACCACTCGCAACAAAATCATTCTGGATGGTGACGTCATGCATATGGCGTGTCCAAATCAGGAGAGAATCGGGTGCGTTCGATGTGCCTTGATAGCTGTGACCACCCCCTTTTACGACGAGGCGCAAATTGTTTTCGCGGGCAAAATCCACGGCGGCAGCGATGTCGGCGGCGTTTCTTGCAGCGACGGCGTAGACGCTGGGTTTGGTGGCCCAAGCGTCGACCCAGCCCAACGTTTGGGTTATGCCGGGATTGTCACCAATGTAGTAGGGGTTTTTCCAGTTTGTGAAGAGAGTTTTGCAGTCCGCGCTCTGTAATGAGGACGTGCATGCGTTGATCGGAAAATCGACTTGAATCAGGTTGCCGCCAACCGCCTCGTTGAGGCGCTTCCACGCTTCTTTGGACGGCCAACCTGGATCGGAAGGACGCACTCGGCGAATTGCGGGACTTGCGAACGCGCCGCGTGGCCACAGCCGCGAAAGTGATACTGCTCCGGATGCCTTCAAAAACGTTCTTCGGTTCATACGGCTATAGCCAGAATCCGCAGGTTAACTTGAGAATTTTTCATGCAGACACAAATACACCACCAATCCGCGGCCAGACAACAAACTTGTGACCAGCGGGCTCAGCCAGGGACAACCGGGCTCAGGCCAGGGACGACCAGGCAAGATGCGCTGCCATTTCATCGGAAGAGTCGTAAGCACTACCTGAAGCAAGTTCTTCTGGCGAGGTTCAGTTGTGGATTCGTACCGACAAACGCCCTGGCGTTGACCAAAACACCGCATTTCGACATCTTGAATTCGATTTCGTAGACTTGTTGGGAAAGACTTGGGAAAGAACTCAAAGTCTCAAGATACCAGTTAAATCGTACAGAATCAAAAGGCCACAATTCCTACGTGCTCATAACCCGAACTCGCCTTCCCGCAAAGGAAAAAAAACGGATGCTCGTCGGTGCCGCGAACACCGCAAACGCTCAGCACAGCGACTTTTGTACGTTTGAATCGAGATCGTACGCGCTACGGATCTTTTGAAGGCGTCGTGAGACCTCTTCGGAGCTGAATTCCGATTCTGGCACCGCCAAAGTCGTTCGCAATTCAGGGTCCGCAAATAGGATCAACGACTCTCGTGGGCCCTCTTGGATTCCGCAAAATTCGGCCCCGTGTTCGGCCAGAACCGCTATGTAGTGTCTGCTATCCATATCTACTGTCCCAACGTACCCGCGAATTCCCGGTGCTTCGATACCCTGTTCTCTGTATACCCGGTATTGTGAGAAGAACTTAACAAGAAGCCCTCCATTGCCCTGTTCAATCCCAAACCATTACCGTCCGCCCCCTATTTTTTACCGTTCCCTGCAAAATACTTAACCAATTGATACCCACCGTGCTATTCTTCGTCGTGTATCTCGACTTCGATCCTCGCCCAGCTTCTCGCACGCCTCGCACGGCGTGTCCCCCCGTGGTTCGTCAGCCCTCGCCATCTCGCCAGGCCCGCCCTGAGCCTCGAAGGCAAACGCGAAGAATGCCCTTCGCTTTTTCGTTAACCCCGAGGCGCCAAGCAAGTTTCGAGCGCGGTTTCGAGTGCGATATCTCGCATTTTTTCCTGATGTGCCGTAAATCTCTAAGCCACTTAGAATCAACACTTACAAAAGTGTGTCAAAACAAAGGACTTTATCCACCTTTAGAATCAACACTTACAAAAAACATAGGGAGGGGGGTGTTAACTTCAAACTAAACACCTCGATTTGCCAGCGAGCACAATCAGACTTACGATCCATAGGTGCTGCGACCGCGTATTGCCTCGCAATCGCGACCATTGGTCCGGTTCCATTTTGGGAATAGGAGACATTTGTGACCGCGCGCGAAGACGACCTGGCAGCCCTTGCCGCTCAAGAACGAGAACTCCATTTCACGCGGTTCGACGAAGACGCCGCCTGGCATCTTGGATCCCGCTTACGCGAGACTGCGGTATCCCGAAAGCTCGGCATCGTGATCGACGTTCGCCGCTTTGGCCACCAGCTCTTCTACGCCGCGATGCCCGGCACGTCACCCGACAATGCCGAATGGGTGCGCCGCAAAGGTAACCTGGTGGCCCGGTTTCATCGCAGCTCCTACGCCCTCGGCCTGGAGCTGGGCGCAAGCCTCTTCGAGAAATACGGACTGCCCATCGCGGAGTATGCCGCGCACGGCGGCTCATTTCCGATTCGCGTGCATGGCGCGGGCGTGATCGGTTCCGTCACCGTCTCCGGGCTGCCACAGCGCTCCGATCATGAGTTGGTGGTCGAAACTCTGTGCGCCGAATTAGGCAAGGATTACGCCAAGCTGGCGCTGCCCGCGGTTTCGGCGTGAGCCGATAGCCGGGATCGAAACGCCCGAAACCAGCCCACGCACTTTCGCTCGAAGATAATCAAGTTCCGCGCGGACTGGCGATTCCCTCAAAACTCGAGGTGCAGACGCAGGCTCGGCACAAACACTGGCCCGCGATCGCGGTTGTATCCAGGATGGTCGATATACTGAAAGTCGAAGGAGGGATAAAATCCGCGCCAAAGATGCATCGTGTAGTAGGTCTCGACGATATTTTCGCGCCCATAGTTCAGCCGGCCGTCTCCCAGCAAGAATCCGTCGCCACCCAGCGCCAGGTACTCCTGGTGGTCGCGGGAAATTCCGTTGGTGACAATGGCCATGCCCGCGCGATCGAACCTTCTGCCCCACTTTTTTCCGCTCGCGCCCAGGCCAATCTCGTCGGTCGCATCTACTTCCGTGTACGCGTAGGACTCGTGCTCCCCTTCGTTCCAGCCCCATCGCCCGAAAACGCCGATCCAATCATTCAAGGGCTGCTCAAAATTTACGCCGAACCCATACTTCACCGTAGTTTGCAGCGGATGCGCGGTGATTTCCGGGACTGGCGTAAGCCCAGCCAGAAAGTTATCGATCGCCGTTTGGTAGTCCCCCATGTTCGCGTGGTTCACGAACGTCAGCAGACGCAGCACAGCATCGGGCTGGCGACGGACCACTTTGCCGCGAAGCTCGAACTCCAGATTTTCGGCGCGCGCACGGCTCAGGTCCGCGTCCAAGTGGATGCCATTCGCCACCTTGGGCATCAACGCTTCCGCGAAACGCACGATCACGTGCCGGTTGTGATGGTATTCCGCCATGGCTCCGAAAGTGAATCCCCGCGTGTCCGCTGCGTAGTCAAACGTTCCGGCGTTGTCGACGGTCCAGTTCATGAACTGAAAATTGCTGTCGGTGCCGTACGAATTGAGATCGAAGAAATCCACCATGCTGAACTTTCCGAACCGTATTTCGATCCGGCGTTCCGGAAGCACGCTGAAGAGCGAAAATGGGCTGCGATCGCTGGGTGTGCTTCCGTGACCCAGGGGAATGATCTGGTGCCACATCAAGCGCGCGATGTAGGGCGCCTTGCTGAGTGTGGGGTTTCGCACCACATCCAGGTTCGGAAATCCCGCTACACCGAGCGCAACTCCAAGTCCATTCCCGCCGGTTTCCTGCACGTCGCAAATAAGCTCGGACGTGCTTGTCAACCGAAGTCCCGTGAACAGCGTCAGCACCCGAGAAGTGGCGTCTTGCGCTTCAGCCGACAGGCTGTTCTTGCCCGAATAGGGCGAATGAAATCCCGGATGGTACTGCGAAATGAAATTCGCCTGCCCGGAAATCCACAATCGGTCGGTCTCCAAGTGCGGAAACATCGTCGGCGTCGAGTCGAAGTCTGCGCCGTCGGTGGGTTGATCGGTTTCGCTGGGCTGTTGCGGCGGAGTTTGGTCCTGCGCCAACGTCGCGGGCGCCCGAAAAAAGCACAAAGCGCACAGAATCATGTAAACGCGCCATGTATTCCCATGATTGTGCGTCGGCATCCTGCGCTTCCCTTTAGAGACTATCGGCCACTAAATGATTTCCATGCGCCGACCCAAACCCTGACGATAAAACGCCATTGATTACAATTCGATGAACGGCTGACGTGCTTCGCGTTCGAGCACTCTGCCACTTGAACTCCGACTCGATGTGCTCTACTGTCCCCATTGAGCCTGCGACCGGCTGATCATCTGGGCATCACATTTGGTACCATACCCCCGTAGGGTAGTCAAGGACTATGACGACGCAAACCTCAAAAGATAAATTAGACCTCGTTAATCGCACCAAAAAGGTTATCGGGCAGCTGGAAGGCGTTCTTCGCGCTCTGAATCAAGAGGAGCCGTGCGCCGACGTTCTGCAACGTCTTTCCGCCGCCCGCGGCGCCATTAACAGCCTGATGGCCGAACTCATGGAAGACCACATCCGCAACCACATGCCTCGCAACTCGAAGTCTGCCGGCGAAGCTGCTGACGATGTCATTCAGATCGTTCGCACCTATCTGAAGTGACCCGCCACTTTGCCGTGCAACTTGGGGTATCGTATGGGCGTCCCAAACGCTGGCTGTCCGCGTTTTCGGGAAATCGAGGAGACTTACGGGTGAAAAGCATTCTCGCAGTCATGGCGCTTGGAATTATTCTGCTCGCCCCAGGCGCGCGCGCGCAGTCCGGACCGGAAGGTGGCGGCAACGATCTGCAGATCTGGACCGGCGGCGGCCACGGCATCAACGGCACGGCAGCCGACACCGGCGTGTGGAACGTGGGGTTGCGGTACGGTTGGATCCTCACCGATCCGATCGCACCTGGCCCATTGCGAGGCCGCTTCGAGTACGCCGTCGATGTTATCCCGGTGTTCTGGCTCGTCCAGCGAACGGGCATCGCGTACGGGTTCGGCCTGAATCCTTTCGCGCTGAAGTGGAATTTCGTCGAGCACCACAATATTTCTCCCTACATCGACATCGGCGGCGGCACGCTGTTCACCAATCACGAGGCGCCCCCGGGCACTTCGCGCGTCAATTTCACCACCAGCGGCGCGATCGGCGTGCATTTTCTCAAGAGCAAGTACAACTGGAGCGCGGAGCTGCGGTTCATGCACATCTCCAACGCCGGCCTGGTCGAGCCCAATTCCGGCATCAACACGATGCAACTGCGTCTCGGCTTCGGGCGCTTTACGCAGCCGGAGTAGCGGCCGGCCGCGCGGTCGTGAAACCCTGGCGTTTGTCTTCACATCTCACTACCATGCAACATGCTCCTAAGCAGCCCTCCGAATACAGGCCGGAAGCGCGCTTATAGAAAACGAGGTGGGAAATGAAGTTTGTTTGGATCGCGGTGGTCCTTGTCGCCATATTCGCGGTGGTTATCGGGATCAATTCGTTACGGGCGGGAGACAAGGCTCCCGCCGTAGGAACGCCGGCTCCCGATTTCACGCTCAATTCGCAAGAAAATAAGCCAGTCAGCCTGCACGACTTCAAAGGCAAATGGGTCGTTCTCTACTTCTATCCGAAGGATTTCACGAGCGGCTGCACGGTGGAAGCACACAATTTCCAACGCGACCTGGCGCAATACGAACAGAAGAACGCGGTGATTGTCGGCGTCAGCGTGCAGGACGAAGACTCCCACCAAAAGTTTTGCACCAAGGAAGGTCTGAGCTTTAAGCTGCTGGCCGACACCAAGCAGGAAGTTTCCACCGAGTACGATTCGGTGATGAACATGGGTGTCGTCAAGCTGTCGGCGCGGCACACCTTCCTGATCGATCCGCAGGGCAAAGTGGAAAAGGTGTGGCTCGATGTCAAACCCGATAAACACAGCGAAGAAGTGCTCGCCGCACTCACTGAATTGCAGGGCGCATCGGCATCGAAGTAGCTAAATCTCGATTGGGAAAAAAAACCGTTGGTCTCTCGTTCGGACTCGGGCCGAGTGAAAGACCGACGGTTTTCGCTTCTATAGTCGATTCGCTAGAACACTCAAGCCCGGCACTCGCACTAGCCGCTCATCACTCGTGACGAGAGTCAAGTCGTAGACTTTTGCGGTCGCCACGAGAAATCGGTCCGCCGGATCCTGATGGTCGAGCATGGTGTAACGCAGCTCATCTGCCACCGCCCATGAAAATGCCGCCTCCCGCAGGGAGAGTTCCTTCTTCGACTTCTCGATCCAGGAGTTCATTTCTTCGAGCAGAATGACGCGTCTCTTCTCCAGCAGGAGAACCAACTCCCAGACGCTGATTGGCGACAGCCAAAGATCGTTCTCCGGGTCTGCAATCGATTGGTGTACTTCCGATGTCAGCTTCGAGGGCTCGCGGTGGGTCCACAACCAGATGTGGGTATCGAGGAGAAGTTTCATTCCTTATTCGTTTTCGACGGCGGATCCCATGAGCCGTCCTGCTCCGCCTCCCAGTCGGAGACGTCTCCGATCGGCCCGACAATGTCACCTACGATCCTCATATTCTCGCCCAAGACGCCAAGCCGGCGCTTCGGCCGCGCAGCGACCGACGGTGGGACGATCTCCGCGACCGGTTTTCCGAAGCGCGTGACACGGATCGGCTGGTTGGTCCTGCGCACGCGCTCAAGCACCGCCAAGCAGGTGGCCTTGAACTTAGAGATTGCGATTTCCTCCACGGCACAACTCCTTTAAAAATAGGAGTTTAGCAGGATGTTAGACCATGGTCAACGACTATGGTCTAAACTCTCAGACTACCCTCCGGGTTCACACTTTCTCCTTCTGGCTCATCAATCGTAGGAAGTCGGCCAGTCGGGATTTCGATGGTGGCCGAACATATGTTGCAGTTGAGCTGGGGTAACGCGCGTGAGTGACAGCGGGGGAAACTGATCCTCGGCAAAAAATCCTACGTCGCTTGTCTCCAGGCTTTGTTCCGCCTTGCCGCCACAAAGTTCGCCTAGAAAGAAGAGTTTGTAGACGTGGAATTGCAACGGGGGATGGCCGTGTTTGTCGCGGTCGTACACGGCCGCGAGTTTTCTGACCACGATGTCGTATCCTGACTCCTCTTTCACTTCGCGGACGGCTGCCGAACTGGGGGAGTCGCCAATATCGGCCCATCCGCCCGGTAGTGTCCACAGGCCATCTTCGCGCTCTCTGACCAGCAATATGCGATCGCGATCAAAAACGGCGGTGCGGATGTCGATCTTCGGGGTTGCGTACCCGACCTCCTGCTTGAAAAGCTCGACAAGGGGAGTGGCGTCGGGCAGGCCGGCGCTTTTCGCCGTTATTTCGGCGGCCAGTCGTTGTATCCCCTCATACCGCTGCCGATCGTAGGGATCCTTGCAGTACGTAAGTCCGATTTGCGCGATCGCTTGCAAACGCCTGGCCCATTCAAGCCATTGAGGATTTTGCATCGATGGTCCCGGACGTCGCTCGCCTACTCGGCGTGAATTCGGATTATAAAGTAGAATGGCGGCGCGTTCGGGCGCAAAATTCGCAGGTTTGGGGGTTATCGTGGCTTCCGACTATTTGCTTAAGACAGAACCGACGGTGTATTCGTTTGCGGACCTTCAGCGGGACAAAGTGACGGAGTGGGACGGAGTGACCAATCCTACCGCGGTGAGGAATTTGCGGGAGATGAAGGCGGGCGATGGGCTGATCATTTATCACACTGGGGATGAGAAGAGCGCGGTGGGGACGGCGACGGTGGTGTCGGTGGACGCGTCGAATCCGAAGACTCCCGTGGTGACGATCAAGGCGGGAAAAGCACTGGCGAAACCGGTTATGTTGGCGGAGATCAAGGCGAACAAGTTGTTTGGGGATTCGCCGTTAGTACGCCAGGGGCGGTTGTCGGTAGTGCCTTTGACTGCGGCCCAATATAAGACTTTGACAAAGAGTTGATTGAGACGAGGCTGCCGCGAGCGGATCGAGCCGGGTGTGCATGGGTTCGGGCTCGCTTGAGTCTAGTGCACTGGGGCACAGGCAAGAGTGCCTGTGCTACTTAGAGATCCAGGGCCATTTTCAGAGCGCGATTCAGTTCCTAAGTTTGGACGACGATAGCGATCCCACGTATTGGGTGAGATCCGCCTTTCGCAAGCTCACGAGGTTGTCGGACATGATCCAACTCGGATGCTTCATGCCTTCGTCGGGCCCCACAGCAACCTGTGTTGATAACCCTTCTCCATTCGTGAATACGGGCGCGCATACCACGGTTGAAAATCTGGAAGCGATCAGTGCTTGCCGGCTTACCACAACGAAAGTCCGATATTGTTTAGGATCGGCTTCCGGCTCATACACACGATAAAGCTCTCCTCGGGTCACGCGCGCTCCCGTACAGGGACTTATTCGTCGGATGCCTGGTAGCTCAAGACTTCCGCCGCTTCGGAATTAAGCCGGTCGGCAGCGCGGTTGATTCGGTCCAGGTCTTGCGCGTGTAAGGCAGCCTTCTCACGAGCGCGCAAGTAGCCGCGAAGTACCCGCTCAATAAAGGCGGACCGCGACTGGCCGGAGCCTGCGAGGCGATCGACCCCTGCCAGGACATCCCTTGATAGGGTGATAGAAGTCTTCTCCTTCATACTACCATCATACTACCGTACGGCTGCTATTGCTATATGCCGTGACTCTGGCTATAAGCAATGGCGTCCGGGCTGGACGGAGAGTATTGAGATGAAGCGCAAACACCGAATAAAGGTCCTGAAGAATCGCCACTTCGCGTTCGTTTTCCTCTTAACCTCGGGAACGCTGTTGGCTTCGGTAGCCGCTTCGCGTAACAACGACGCCGATTCGGGTACCGCTAAGGTTGAGTTTGAGAACGAGCAGATTCGGGTGTTGCGCGTGTCGTTAGCGCCGCACCAGAAGAGTGCGGTGCACAGCCATCCCAGCCGCTTGGGCGTCACTCTCGCCAGCGATAAACTTCGCGTTTATTTTCCGGACGGCACTACGAAGACTACGACGAGCGCCGCGCATGAGTATTTCTGGAGTGAGCCGGTGACGCACCAGGTCGAGAATATTTCGGATACCCCGATGCAGAACATTGAGATCGAATTGAAACAGGCGAACGCGGCCGGCGTGGAAGTCAGGTCGGCGAGCGGTGAGTCACTAGCTCCGGGCACGGCGGCGGATCCCGTGGCCGTTGAGCAGGAGCCGCATCATCACATTGTTTTCGAGAATCAATACGTGCTTGTGCTGGATGTCGTCGTCAAGCCGGGAGAGACGACGCTGTTTCACCGGCACTCGCTGGACAACGTGGCCGTGCAGCTGAGCGGCGCTACGATCCAGCGTCAATTCCCCGGCCAGGATTGGGTCACGTCCCCCGCCAAAGAAGGATCCGTTGGGTTCACCGCCGGAACCAAGATACCGTACGTGCACCGCCTCACGAACATCGGTAGCACCGTGTTCCACGTGATGGACATCGAGATCCTTCCCTAGAAGTCTTCTTCGGCGTAATTCCCTGTTCTGCAGCGATGTGGCATTGGGCAGAGAGCCGTAGTTCGCGAACACGAGAATGTCATTTATACTTCCCCGGATTATGAAGGCGAAAAGGCGCAGCGGCTCGCGCTGTTCTAGAACCACGTGGGTTCGTGATACGTCCGCAAGGGCGCGCGTGTTGCTTTGCGTTTTGCTGGCGATACTGACCGCGGCGGCGAGCGCGAAGGCGCAGCGGTACGTTGAGCGCGAGGTCTCCATTCCCTGGACATTGGCGATGCCGGGGGGCCTGGATGCGCTGCTGGTCTATGCGGACTTGCCGGGAAAGCATCCTCTAGTGGTGATAACGCACGGATCGTCGCGGAACATGGAGCAGCACGCGGAGGTCAGCCCTTGGGGGCTGCTGCCTCAGGCGCTGTGGTTTGCGCGTCGAGGATGGGCTGCGCTGGTGGTGGTGCGTCGCGGGTACGGGAGGTCGGGAGGTGAAGCGGATTCGCTACATGGCGGAGGGTGCCGGAGGCCGGATTATGAGACGGCTGGAAACTACTCCGCCGAGGATCTTCGCGTCGCGATTGATTACGCGCGAGGACTGGCGGAGGTAGATGCGACGCGCGTCGTTGCGGTGGGCGTTTCGACCGGAGGGCTTGCCACGGTCGCGCTCACGGCGAGGGCACCTGCCGGTCTAGTGGCCGCGATTAATTTTGCGGGAGGGCGAGGATCACGCGCGGATCACGATCTGTGCGACGAGGATAACCTGGTGCACGCGTTCCGGAGTTTCGGGAAGCATTCGCGGACACCGATGCTTTGGATCTACGCTCAGAATGACAAGTTTTTCTGGCCGGAGTTGGCGCAGAAATTCGATGCCGCGTTTCGTTCTCAAGGCGGGCTAGACCAGTTCGTGCTCGCCGCGCCCATCGGAGAGGACGGGCACTCGCTGTTTCGTCATGTTTCGGCGTGGTCTTCGACGGTCGATGAATTCTTAGCGGGGCAAAAGCTTACGGTGCTGGCGGAACCGCTTCCGGAGATTGCGATCCCGAACGTGCCGCTGCCAGCCGGGCTGAGCGAGGAAGGCGTGCGGGCTTTCCAAAGTTATTTGCTGCTTGGGCCGAACAAGGCGTTCGCTACGTCAGAGCACGAGTTCGGTATGTCCGTTGCGCAGATGACGACCGACGATGCGCGCAGGAAGGCTCTGGAGAATTGCAAGCACGCGGCACCGAATAATGAGACGTGCGCAATCGTGTCCGTCAATAACGCCAGCGTTGAACGGTGATGGAGCGGCGGTGAACGAGGAACTATCTGCGTTGCCCTGTGAGCTTGGCTTTTTTCATTGGCGCGGCTCGAACGGCTGCCTCAGCGGCTAAAGCCGGAATGGAAAAGAACTTCTTGCGGCACGGCTGAAGCCGTGCCCTGACGAAACCGGCCTCGACGCTCCAAGACAAACCGAGAGAACAGCCGGGAATAGCTGTGCCCCGTGTGTAGCACTACAGAGTGTCGGCCGCCCAAGTAGCGGTGGTTTGCGCTAATTCGCGGAGGATTTCGGCGTCGGTCTTGCCGGAGGACTTGAGGACGTGGAAGGAATGGTCGGCAGTGTCGATGATGTGCAGCGTGGCTCGGGGGGCGAGATTGGCGACGATGGGGCGGAGAAGAGCGAGATCGGCTAGCGTGTCGCGGGTACCTTGGAGGAAGAGCATAGGGAGGGTGACTTTGGCCAGGTGATCGGCGCGCTTGGTGGCGGGCTGCTTGGGAGGGTGCAACGGGAAGCCGAAGAAGACGAGGCCGCGGACCTGGTCGAGGGGATGCTGGGAGGCGGCGGTGGAAGTCATGCGAGCGCCCATGGATTTGCCTCCCGCCAGCAGCGGGATGCCGGGAGCGGCTTTTTGGGCGGCTTGAATGGCGGCGGTGACGGTGGCGGTCAGGATGGGAGGGCGATCCGGGGCGCGGCGGCGTTGTTCCATGTAGGGGAATTGGTAGCGGAAGGTGGCGATCTGGGCTAGGCCGAGCTCCTGGGAGAGGGATTCGAGGAACGGGTGGGTCATGCCTGCGCCTGCGCCGTGGGCTAGGACCAGGAGCCAGTTTGGTTTGGTTGGCCTGAGGAGGAGGGCGGAAACTTCGCCGGCGTTTTCTACGGGGAAGCGGAGATTTTTTGCGGCGGGCATGGCGGTGGGATTTTAGCAGAGTGGCGGGTCGATGGAGGGAAGAGGCTTTGGATCGCCGGGCTGAAGCCCGGCGCCTACATTTGGCGCGACTGTGCGGCGCGCGGGCGGTGATAAGATTTGGGCGCTTGTTCCGCGGGGAAGGAGCGGCTTATGACACTTGACCGTAGGACATTCTTGAAGACGGCGGCCGTGGCCGGGATGGCGGCGTCATTCGCTCCGGGCTCGTTGAGTTGGGCGGCGGAATCCGCGCCTGGCTCGTTCGATTTTGTCTTTTTCACCGATACCCACATTGAGCCGGAGCTGGATGCGGGACACGGGTGCGACATGTGCTTCCGCAAAATCGCCGGGCTGAAGCCTGATTTCGCGATTATGGGCGGCGATCATGTGTACGACGCACTGGGCGTCGATGGGCATCGTGCCGACCTGGTGTTCGACCTGTACAAGAAAACGCAGGACGCGCTGCAGATGCCGCTCTATCACACCATCGGGAATCACGACGTGTTCGGGATCCTGACGAAGAGCGGAGTGACGCCGAACGATCCGGCTTACGGCAAGAAAATGTATGAAGACCGGATTGGGCACACCTACTACTCGTTCGATCGCAAGGGGTGGCACTTCGTGGTGCTGGATTCGATCCAGCCGACCGACGACCGGCTTTGGGAGGCGCGAGTCGACGAGAAACAGCTCGCGTGGCTGAAGGATGATCTTGGGAGGCTGGGACCCGACGCGCCGGTGATTGGTGTGATTCATGTGCCGCTGGTGACGGCGTTCGCGACCTACGCGGAGGCGGTGGCAACGAACAACAAATACAACACGCTAACGGTGGCGAATGCGCCCGAGGTGCTGGCGGCGTTCGAAGGGCATAACGTCGTGGCTGTACTGCAAGGGCACACGCACGTCAACGAGGTTGTGGAGCACAAGAATGCTCGCTACATCACGAGTGGGGCGGTGTGTGGCAATTGGTGGCACGGGCCGCGGATGGGGTTCCCGGAGGGATTCACGGTCGTGAGCGTGCGCGACGGCAAGGTCAGCACGCGGTACGAGACGTATGGGTTCCAGAGCGTGGATCCGCGGGAAAAGTTCTGAGTCGGGAGCACGCACAGGACTAACGGCTTCGCGCGCTCTCCCCCGCGTTACTCGCCGGAATGCGACCCAAGTTCCGGTGGCGTCGCCGGCGCCGAGTCGCCTTTGACGTAGTGGCCGTACCAAGCCAGATAACGCTCCAGCCGGTCCTTCATGTGCGACGGCGTCTTGAATTCGTGGTACTCGTCAGGGTAGACAACGAGTTCTGTTTCGCGCCCCAGGCTTTTCAGCGCCTGGTACATCTGTTCGCCACCCAGGATGGGCACGTTCCAGTCAATATTGCCACCCATGAACAGCGTTGGGGTGGTGATCTTCGCTACTTTATAGAACGGGGAAAGCTTGTCCCAGAGGGCCTCGTTCTCCCAGGGCCGGCCGAGTTCGGTCTCGTAGTCTTTCTGATATTGATCGTGACCATAGAGCGCGGTATTCAGAGCTTCGCCTGCGCCGGATATGGCCGCTTTGAACCGGGTGGTTTGGCCGATGATGAAATCGGTGGAGATGCCGCCGTAGGACCAGCCGCCGACGCCGAGTTTGTCGGGATCGGCGATACCCTGCTCGACCGCGTAGTCGACAAAGGCCATGTCGTCCTGGTAGTCCTTGTTGCCCCAATCGGCGAAAATGGCTTGGCAATATTTCTGGCCGTAGCCGGAAGAGCCTCGCGGGTTCGGCAGCAAGACGGCGTAGCCATGGGCGGCAAAGAGTTGAATGTCGGGCTGGAATTCGGCGTACCAGGCCCAGACGGGCCCTCCGTGCGGGCGAAGCAAAATCGGAACCTTTTTGCCGGGCGTGTAGTCGAGCGGTTTATAGAGATAGCCGGAGACAGTCGTGCCGTCTTTACTTTTGAAGTGAACGTACTCGCCGGACGAAAGCTTCAGCTGGGCGATCAGCGCGTCGTTGGTGTGGGTGATTTGCTTCAGCGGGGCGCCCGACGCCGGCAGAGCATAGATTTCGCTAGGGCGGTCCATCCGGTCGATCTGCGCGGCGATCTCGCCGGTTTTCGCGAGCGAGTAGGCGTAGACCATCACGCGGCCGCCGATGGGCCGGGAGACGTCGCCACCGGTGAGGGCGATGCGGCAGACATTTTGGGTGCCGTCATCATCGGCGATGAAGAAGATGCTCTTGCTATCGGCGGAGAAGAGGATGTCGCTGACGTTGCGGTCGAAGGCACGGGTTAGGACCTTGGCTTCGCCGCCCGCCGCCGGAGAAACGGCGAGGTGCTTGGTGGCGTATTCGAACAGTTTCGGCTCGGTTTGGGTGACATAGGCGATCCACTTCCCGTCCGGCGACCAGGCCGGGGAGTGATCTTCGCCGGGATTGGTGGTGATCTGCGTGAGGTGCGCGCCCTTGTCGGTGTTGTCCGCGGAGACTGTCCAGATGTCGTCGTTGTAGTTGCGGTCGGGGTCCGACGAACGGTTGCTGGTGAACGCCAGTTGCTTGCCGTCGGGCGACCAGGCGGGTTCTGTATCGTCGTAGTCACCGCTGGTGATTTGGGTGAGGCTCTTCGTGGCGACGTCGAAGATGTAGAGGTGAGTGCGCCGCCGGTCGAGGTAGCCGATTTCGTCGACTTTGAATTGCAGGCGATCGATGACCCATGGCTTTTGGGTTTTGGGTTTCTTATCCGCAGCGGGTTTGTCGTCGTCTTCTTTGTCTTTTTCCTTATCCTTGGCGGCTTTTAGCTCTTCCGCGGTGGCGTCGCGAAGGATCAGGCAGAGACGCTTGCCATCGGGCGACCATTCGAACGTGTCCACATCCTGGGGCGTCTCGGTGAGGCGCTGGGCTTCGCCGCCAATACGGTTGAGCAGCCACACCTGCGTCTTGCCTTCCTGGCGAGCGGAGAGGAACGCCAGGTACTTGCCGTCGGGACTCCATCGCGGATGGCTCGAGGAGACTCCTTCTGCCGTCAGCGGGACGGCGTCTCCGCCTGCGACGGGAACCATCCAGATGCGCTGCTCGGACTTGTCTTCCTTCAGCGACGTGGATTTCACGGTGTAGGCCACCCATTGCGCGTCGGGGCTCAGCTTGGGCTCTTCGACCTCGCGAATCTGGAAGTGGTCGTCGATCGTGATCGGCCGCGGCGCTGCGGGCGGCTGCTGGGCGGCAACTGACGTCGCAGAGAAGGCGGCGATCAGCAAGGCGCGAGAGGGGATGTTCATTTCGAACGGCTCCTAGGGACGGAATTAGGACGCAAGCAAACCGCGGAGTTTAGCACACGGCGGTGGCTGAGGACCCGGTGGCTCGTGGGCGGGTGACTGTCGGCGGAGACCAAGGAAGGGATTGCCACAGAGACACTGAGACACTGAGAAAAGAAGAAAGAATTCAGGAAAGGGCAGCACGGATCGAGTCGAGAAGGCAGGCAATGGAGCCAGAGGTAAGGTGCGCTACAGTACCGGCGAAAAATATTGTGCCGAGCGCATTTTCTTCTTGCATGGAGCGGCGAACACTGTATTCTGCAAACGCGAACTGGCTCCAACGTGAGAGAGCAAGAATCGCTTTAGGAGGACGGCTAGTAAAAATTGAGTACGTTATCGTTTCCCTCCCAACTCCCTTCCCAAGCACTTACAAAAGCCAGAAAAAACGTCGCCAAGCTGACCTTGTGGCCGCTTGTGGCCGCGACCTTCTTCATGGTGTCTGGCGGCACATACGGCACCGAGCAGATTGTATCCGGGGCCGGCTACGGGCATGGCATTTTGATTTTGCTGTTTCTTCCGGTGCTGTGGTGCTTGCCGACGGCGTTCATGATCGGCGAACTGTCGAGCTCCCTCCCCTGTGAAGGCGGGTACTACGCGTGGGTGCGCCGCGGGCTGGGTAATTTCTGGGGATTTCAGGAAGCGTGGTTGTCGCTGGCGGCCAGCATTTTCGATATGGCCATTTACCCGACGCTTTTCGTGTTTTATCTGAAGCAGTGCGCTCCATGGTTCGGGACCGAGAGCCACGCGATTCTGGCTGGACTATTCGTGGTGATCGGCTGCGCGGTGCTCAACGTTGCGGGGATTCGCGTCGTCGGCATCACCTCACTGTGGCTATTCTTCTGCCTTTCGGCGCCCTTCGCGCTCGTCGTAGTGCTCGCTCCCTTCAAAGCCGGGACACTGTCGGATGTGCACACCGCCCCTGCAACAGCCGGACTTGGGCTTGTCGGCGGAGTTTTGGTGGCCATGTGGAATTACATGGGCTGGGACAACGCGTCGACGATCGCGCAGGAAGTGGAACGGCCGCAACGCACCTATCCCAAGGCGATGATCGCAGCGGTCGTGCTGGTCTCGCTGACTTACGTGCTGCCGTTCCTGGCGGTGTACTTCACCGGGGTTCCCGCTTCGACCTTTGCCGACGATGGCTCGTGGGCTACGGTTGCCGGATTGATGGGCGGCAAAATTCTTGGATTCGAATGGCTGCGCTTCCTGATCGTGCTGGGCGGCATGATGAGCGCGTTCGGCATGTTCAACGCTCTGGTGATGAGCTATTCGCGACTGCCGCTGGCGATGGCGCGCGACGGGATGTTGCCGAAGGTATTCGCGAAAACCAGCGCCAAGACCAATGCTCCCTGGGTGGCGATCGTGGTGTGTGCCACTTGCTGGGGATTGTGCTTGGGACTAGGCTTCAAGCGGCTGGTTACGCTGGACATCATGCTCTACGGCGCGAGCCTGATGCTGGAGTTCGTGACCCTGGTGGCGCTGCGCATTCGCGAGCCCGAACTGAAGCGCGAGTTCAAGGTTCCCGGCGGTTTGACCGGCGCGATCATGGTGGGCGTGTTTCCGTTCGCGCTGCTTTGCCTCGCGTTGGTGGAGAGCGAGCGGGAGACAATTCTGGGAATGAATGGGCTGGTATTCGGCGCAATGATCATGGCGGCAGGTTTTGTGGGGTATCTGGCGACCAAGAAACTTCGCGGCTCGGAGATCAAGCCGGTGATTATTGAGAGCGTGGCCGGGGACTAAAGCCGCCTTTCTTGAGTGGAGATTTTGCCGCCAGGCTCGATCGAGCCTGGCGGTTTTTTTTGATTGGAAAAACAGGCGGGAGGCAAGGATCACGCCCGGGCAAGCTGGGGTGCAGCGGTGCTGCACCCGTACAGGAAGACCGCCGAGGCCATAAATCGCTTGGGATCAGGTAGTTGTCGTTTGGGAGTCACACTACGCGTTGAGAGTTGCGACATTGTGGCTCCAGGTGGGTTTATAAGGAGGAAGCAGTCGAGGGGGACTTAGGTCCCAAGGAGGCAGTTGCAATGAATAACAAAATGGTTCGCAATGGCGTGTTGTTCGCCGCTGGCGTGCTGATGGCGTATGGATCGCCAGTTTTGGCGCGGGCAGCGGGCAATGCGCAGGATGCCGGGCAGACTCAGACGGCGCCAGCACAGCAAAACGGGCCGACGAAACCGGATCTGAACCTGACCGACGATCAGAAGGCACAGATGAAGAAGATTCATCAGGATGCCAAGGCTCAGATCGAGGCGGTGAACAACGATTCTTCGTTGAGCGCCGACCAGAAGCAGGCGAAGATTCAGGGGATTCATCGCCAGACGCACAAGCAGGTTGAATCCATTCTAACTCCGGAGCAAAAGCAGCAACAGCATGCATGGCGCCGCGAGCATCAGGGAGACAAGTCGCAGCAAGAGGCGCCCCCATCGAATTAAGCACGTGATGGCCGCGATAGAATCGCGGCGGAGTGGCAGGTGGACCGGTCTTCGCTGACTGGTTTCGTTGACCGGTTTTCGAGGGGGACGGTTTGGGGACCGTCCCTTTTTCGCGACCAGTAGGCGATTCGGATGGAACGGATTGGCGAGCGGTTTTGATATGCTGCTCGACGTGGGAAATAGAGCCTCGGGATCGCTTCCAAAGAACATCGGAACCAAGGTTTTTGTTCGGCTCGGTTTGGGGGCCCTCGCACCGGCATGTGCCTTCCTCGTCTTCATCCTTGTCTTTACGACGTCAGATCGTTTTTCATTGCTGGGCGTGGCGCGAGCGCAGCAGGCTGCGCCGGCAGCCTCGCCGTCATCGAATCAAACTCCTTCAACGCAGTCCTCGCCGCCCGCTCCGCCCCCCGGACAACCGCCTTCCGCTGCACCACAAGCCGGACAAATACCGCCGCGTCAAGCTCCCAGCATTGTCGTGCTTGACCCTGCACACGGTGGAACGGATTTGGGCGCGCGAGGCACCGGCGGCATACGCGAGAGCGAAATTGTGCTGCAGTTCGCGGCCCAGGTGCGAACCGCCCTCGAGTCCGAAGGCTTCCAGGTGATGCAGACGCGGCAGGCGAACGAGAATCCGTCTTTCGACGATCGCTCCGCAATCGCCAACGCTCAACGCGGCGCCGTGTTTGTGTCGCTGCACATTGGCTCGACCGGGCTGCCGGGAACCGTCCGCGTTTACGTGATGAGCGATCTGCCGGCCTCCAACGATGCGACCGGACTTATTCCATGGGATCGCGCACAAGCGCCCTTCCTTCCTTTGAGCCGGCGCTTCGGTGACATCGTACAGGGGTTCCTCTCGCAGCGGTTCAAGGGCTCGCCCAGCACGGCGCAAGCGGCGGCGGTGCGGCAATTGCGCACGACGGCGGCGCCCGCCATCGCCGTGGAAGTGTCGAGCGTGTCCGTGGAAGATCGCAACACGCTGGACCGCATGGCGCCGGGTGTTGCGGATGCCATCGCGCGGGGCTCCTCGGCTTTCCGGCCCTTGTACGTCGTGGCGGCGGTAAATCCGGGTGACCGGCCATGACACCAAGGTGGCGCGTTTGGCTGATCGGCATGCTGGCGATCGCGGTGATCATCGCGGGCATTTATTTTAAAACTTTGAAGAAGCGTTTGCGGCAGGCAACGCAAGTTCCAACCGTCAGCGAGGAGCAAGTTCGGCGGGAATTGACCCAGGCAGCGCCGGCAACCGCCAGCGGGCCGCTGACGAAAGCGAAATTATTCTGGTCGTCCGGGGCGGGAGATGGCTCGTTGATGCCGGTCACCGTGGAATTGCCGCTGTCGAACGACCCGACGCTGCGGGCTAAGCAAGTGTTGAACACGTTGTTGGCTGGGCCGGTCGACGCTGAGCTGAGAACTTTACCTCCGGATGCAGTTCTGCTCGCGCTTTATATGTTGCCGGATGGCACAGCCATCGCGGACTTTTCCGAGGCCATGGCCACGGCCATACCTTCCGGGATTGAAAGCGAGCAGATGGCGGTGGACTCGATTTCGAAAACGCTCGAGGCGAATGTGCCCCAGGTGCGCTGGCTCAAAATTCTAATTCACGGGCAGGAAGTGGATACACTGGCAGGACATTTGGATTTGACGCGGACGTTTCTGGTGAATGCGAAAGCGTCACCGATGATGGCGGTGGCCGCGCCGGCCTCGGATTCCGCAAAGCCGACAGCCGCTGGGGACGCTGCCGCCAGCGGCAAAGCTGGCGCAACTTCGCTTGGCCAGCAAAAGCCTTCGGCGACCTCGCAAAAGTTGACACCCGCGACTCCCACCGGCAAACTGACGCAGCCTGTGAAAAAACCATGACCATGGCGAGCGAACGCGGTGGAACTTCGGGAGGAAAAGTGCGAATCGATGGTCGCAACGTGGACCAGATGCGGCCGCTGAAGATTACGCCGGACTTTATTTCGACGGCCGAGGGAAGCGTGCTCATCGAACTCGGTAACACGCGCGTGATTTGCACCGCGTCGGTGGACGATGGAGTGCCCGGCTTCCTGAAGGGCACCGGCAAAGGCTGGGTAACCAGCGAATACGGAATGCTGCCGAGGGCGACCGAAGAACGCACGCCCCGCGAAGCGACGCGCGGAAAGCAATCGGGTCGCACGCAGGAGATTCAGCGGCTGATTGGAAGATCGCTGCGCGCGGTGACGGATCAGGAAGCCATGGGCGAACGAACCGTGTGGATCGACTGCGATGTGATTCAAGCCGATGGCGGAACCCGGACGGCGTCGATTACCGGAGCGTTTGTGGCGCTGGCACTGGCGTTCGAACGCTTGACCGCGGCGGGAATCTGGCGCAGTTCGCCGCTGATCGACACCGTTGCGGCGACCAGCGTAGGGATTGTGGATGATCGCGCGCTGCTGGACCTGGCGTATGAAGAAGATTCGCGCGCGGAAGTGGATATGAATGTGGTGATGACCGGGAGCGGGCACTTCGTCGAAATTCAGGCGACCGCGGAAGGCCGGCCGTTTGCCGGCAGCGAGATGCAGGATTTGCTGGCCCTCGCGGCCGCGGGAATTCGGCGGTTGACGGATGAGCAGCGCGCCGTGCTGCCCGTGAAGTTCAGTGCTCGCGCCCGTTAAGCTGTACCTCGCGTCGTCCAATCCAGAAAAACTTGCTGAGTTTCGCGCGCTGGCGCGTAGCGCGGCGACATCTGCGTCAGAGGTCGAGCTGGCGTTGGCGCCGTGGTTCGATTCCCTGCCCCTGTTCGAAGAAGATGCACCGACCTTTGCGGAAAATGCTCTGGGCAAGGCGCTGCACTACTCCCGAGGGCATAACGGGTTTGTGTTTGCGGATGATTCCGGGCTTGTTGTGCCCGTGCTGGATGGCGCTCCAGGAGTGAAATCGGCACGGTACGCGGGGGCCTCGGCCACGAGCGCGGAGCGGAATGAGAAATTGCTCAGGGAATTGGAAGGCCGGCGGGGGCCGGAGCGAGCGGCGTATTTCGTTTGCGTGATTGCGCTTGTCGAGCGGGGACGAGCTGTGGCGATTGTGAGCGACCGCGTGGATGGAATGATCCTGGAGACGCCGCGGGGCGATGGGGGTTTCGGATACGATCCGGTCTTTTACTTTTCTGAATTGGGCAAGTCGTTTGCAGAGCTCTCTAGCGAAGAAAAAAACAAGCACAGTCATCGCGGGAAGGCGTTTCGGCGGTTGCTTGCCTTGACGCACTAGAGAAGGCTGCTATCCCATGCAAAAGCCGCACAGGCAGGAGTGCCTGTGCTACCTATGTGATATTCTTCCGAGCCATGAAAAAGAAGATAGTAAAAAAGAGTGCGGCGACGAAGCCGTCGAAAACTGTGATCGGAACTACGGCCAAGAAGCCCGCCAAAGCCGCGAAAGTGGCCAAGATCGTTGGGGCCGGAACGGATCCGAAGCGTGTCGCAGCCATCCTGGCGAAGCTGGACGAGGCCTATCCGGAAGCAACGTGCGAATTGAAGCACGAAAATCCATTCCAGTTGTTGATTTCCACGATTTTGTCGGCGCAATGCACCGACGTGCGCGTCAACCAAGTCACGCAGACGCTCTACAAGCAATATCCCGGACCGGAAGCGTTCGCGCATGCAAACCCCAGCGAACTGGAACAGGAGATTCGCCCCACGGGATTCTTTCGCAACAAAACGAAATCCATTATGGGAGCCAGCAAGGGAATCCTCGAGAAATTCAACGGCCAAGTGCCGCGCACCATGGAAGAGATTTTGACTTTGCCCGGCGTCGCGCGGAAAACGGGAAACGTCGTGCTGGGGACGGCGTATGGGATCGCCAGCGGCGTGGTGGTGGATACTCACGTGATCCGATTGTCGCGGCGGCTGGATTTAACCAAACACGAAGACCCTAAAAAGATCGAACTGGATTTGATGCGCGTCATTCCGAAAAACAGTTGGATCAAGTTTTCGCATCAGTTGATCTGGCACGGGCGACGCGTGTGCATTGCTCGCAAGCCGCGATGCGTCGACTGCAATCTGGAATCCATCTGCTATTCGAAGGACAAGACGATCTAGTCGTGACGGGTCGCCGCTCGGCTCGCGCTCATCTTTCACAAAAGCCTCCAGACCTTTCAGGCCCTTGTTTACTTTCGAAAACTGGAAAGATATCCTCTGGCATGTCAAAAATGACAAAATGGGCACTGGTGCTCGGCGCACTGATCTGCCTCATCTGCGTTTGTCCATCGCTTGCACAAGTCACCTTCACAACAAATCCATTACCAAGTGTGCCAACGCCCGAATCGGTGCTCGGCCACAATCCCGGCGACGATTTCTACCTCGCGAACTACGATGAATCGCGGGAATACTTCCGCAAATTGGCCGCCAGTTCGAACCGCGTCAAGCTGATTACCGTGGGGAAGACAACGCGAGGGCTGGACTGGGAAATCGCCATCATCTCTTCGCCGGAAAACCTGGCGAACCTCGACAAATATAAGGATATTTCGCGCAAGCTGGCCGATGGGCGCGGCCTATCCACCGCCGAGGCCCACGAACTCGCGCGTCAGGGCAAAGCCATCGTGCACATCGATGGCGGGCTGCACTCCAGCGAAGTCGCAGGCGCGCAGCAGTCCATCAATCTCGCTTACAAATTGGTTTCGTCGCAAAACGATCCGGAAGTGGATGCGATTCTCAACAACGTGATCTTGATGTTGTGGCCGACGCTGAATCCCGACGGCCAGAACGAAATCGTTGGATGGTATCGGAAAAACCTGGGCACGACGTTCGAGGTGAGCCCGCTGCCCGACCTTTGGCAGGAATACGTCGGCCACGACAACAATCGCGACGGCTACATGAACAACATGATCGAGTCGCAGGACGTTACGCGCACCGAGATCGAGTGGGACCCCGTCATTTTCTACTGCCATCATCAGACCGCCCCATTCCCCACACGCATTTTCATTCCACCATTCGTCGAGCCGATTTCCTCGAACATTCACCCGCTGATGGCGCGCTGGCTCAACGCGCTGGGAACCGATATCGCGGTGTACCTGGATGAGCACAACATGCCGGGGGCGGTGAATCGCGTGGGCTTCGACAACTGGTATCCGGGGTTCCTCGATTTCACGCACATCTTCCGCAACAGCATTTCGTTCTTCACGGAGACGGCGCTGTTTCGTTACGCGACGCCGCGATTTTATCCAGTGGACGAATTTCCGAAGGATCAACGCGGCTTGCGGTCGGAAGTTTTCTACAGCAGCCCGTGGAAGGGCGGCTGGTGGCGGCTGCGCGATGCCGTGAATTACATGGAAGGCGCGTCGATGGCCGTGCTGGATACCGCGGCGAAGTATCACGAAGAATTGATGTACAACCGTTATCAAGCCGCGGTCGACAACGTCAGCCGCTTCACCAAAGAACCGCCGTACGCTTACGTTGTACCGCTGGAGCAACGCGACCTGTTTGAGGCTGCCACCCTAGTGCAGAAGTTGATGATCAACGGTATCGAAGTGCAGCAGGCCACGAGGACTTTTCACGCGAATGGCCGCGAATATCAGCAGGGTACGTGGGTCATTCTGATGGACCAGCCCTTTTCGCCGCTGGTCAAGGAGCTTTTCGAATCGCAGCACTATCCCGATCTGCGCGAGACGCCCAACGGCCCGCCGAAACTTCCTTACGATGTCACCGGATGGACGTTGCCGATGCAGATGGGAGTGCAAGTCGCGCCCGTGCTAGAGCCCGTGAGCGCCCTGGATCGCGCGGCGCTCAAGAAAATCGATCAGTTTGCGGCACCCGCTGGAATTGTTGACGGGACCGGAAGCGTGTTCGTGCTAAGCCACAGATCAAACGCGAGCTTCAAGGCGCTGAACGCTATTCTGGACGGCGGTGGCCGCGTCAGCTTCGCCACTACGGAAACCGACGCGCCTGATGGCGCGGAAGCGGGAGCCATCGTCGTGACCGGCATCGACCGCGACAAAGTCAAGAAAGTGGCCGGCGACGACTCGTTGAAACTCAAAGCCGTCGGCGCCGCACCGAAGGATGCCGTCGCCGTGAAGAAGGCCCGCGTCGGACTGTACCGTTCGTGGGTTGCCAACATCGATGAGGGCTGGACGCGCTGGATTCTGGAGAACTACGGCTTCGCTCCCGTGACGCTGCGCAACGGCGATATTCAGGCCGGCAGTCTTCGCGACCATTTTGACGCCATTATTCTTCCCGACCAGAAGGCCGAGACGATTCGAACCGGCTTCGGCCCCGGCACGGTTCCCGGAATGTACACCGGCGGACTCGGCGTCGGAGGCACGGCCGCACTGCGCGAATTTGTGGAAGCGGGCGGCACTCTCATTACTTTCAATGAAGCGTCTCTTTTTGCGATCGACGACCTGGGTCTGCCGGTGAAGAACAGCCTGGCCGGACTGAAGGACGAGGAGTTTTTCTGCTCGGGCTGCCTGCTGCGCGTCGAACTGCAGGACAACGGCGCGTCCGCCGTCTGGGGCTTGCCGCACGATCCCATCGTGATGTTCGAACGCGGGCCGGCGTTTGAAACAAAGGACGGCTTTCGCGGCCGCATCCTCGCTGCCTATCCGAAGGACCAAAGTCCTTTGATGAGCGGCTACCTGCTTCATCCCGAGCGCATTCAGGGCAAAGCCGCAGCGGTGGAAGTGCAATATGGCAAAGGCCGAGTCTATCTGCTCGGCTTCCGGCCGCAATGGCGCGGACAGGCGCACGGCACGTACAAGTTTTTCTTCAACGCCATTTACGAATCACAGGGGCTCTCCAAGCCCGCGGCCGCGCCTGCCAAAACGGAAACCCCGTCCGGTCATGCGGAACCCCCCGCGGGCAAGCCGGCGATTGCGTCGAATAAAGCGGAAGAAACGGACATCGAGTACTGTCACTAGCGGCCATCGTGGCGGCAACCGAGACGAGATTACACAAACTAGCTTGTTATCGATCCTTCGCGACGGAAATCCGGGAAGGGTCTTCTTCGTCGGCTAGTTCGTTCTTATCGAAGCCAGCTTATTTTTTGTCAGCGCTTCCGGTCGGCACAAGCTGATAGCTCACAAACGCGAACTGCGTACTATCTGGCGACCATGAAGGGACGTTAATCGTTCCCTGGCCACCAAACAGCTTCGCCAAAACGCGCACCTTCTTGTCGCTGAGCGACATCAGCCGCAGCATTACATTCTGGTTCGGAGGGTGGCCCTTTACGTCCTTTTCAAAGGAAAGAAAAACCATCCACTTTCCGTCGGGCGAAATATGCGGGAACCAATCGTTGGAATCGTCCGACGTCACTTGCTCCTGGTCGGAACCGTCGGGCTTCATGCGCCAAATCTGCATGATACCGGTGCGCTCCGAATTGAAATAAATGTATTTGCCGTCGGGAGAATATTCCGGCCCGTCATCGAGTCCCGGCGCGGTTGTGAGTCGCTTCTCTTCCCCGCCGGCAGCCAGGATCGTGTAAACATCGAATTCTCCGTCGCGTTCACCCACAAACGCGAGGGTTTGCCCGTCGGGCGACCAGCCGTGCCAATACGATGGCGCTTTCTGGGTGATGCGCCGAGGCGTGCCGCCACCCGAGGGAACAATGTAAACAAGGGAGCGGTGGTCTTCCTTCGATTGATCACTGATCGCCAGCAGCGCGCCATCCGGCGACAATCCGTGATCGTTGTTGCAGTGAATCGCAAACCCCGTGTCGATAATCTGGATCGGACCGCCCGCCACCGCCATGTGTACGATGCGCCCGTCACGATTGAAAATCAGCGCCGAGCCGTCCCGCGTCCAATTGGGCGCCTCAAATTTCTCCGGGGCGACGTACAGTACGTGACGATCCGTCGAGTTGATCGCAATTGTTTCCAGGGTGCTATACAGCGTCGTCGGCGCATCCGCGGCAATCGGAGGCGGCGTACTTACCTCGACGTTCGAGAACACCGCCGTTTCCACCACATTTTTATCGTGCGCGCAAACGCCTATTCCGACGTAAAAAGGCTCCTTGATCGGAATGCGAATCGACGCGCCCGAGGGGTGAAGTTCCTCGCTGCCGCCGGACAACGACAAGTAGAAGAAGTCGCCGCGTTTTTCCAGCCGGATTCGTTGCGTCGAGAAAATGTTCGACTCGATGTCGTGCGTGACCGCACCCTTTTCGTCGCGGAATTGCAAGGCCGTTAAACCGTTGCCGTGCAGCGCCGCGTCCACGTAAACCGAATCCGCGTCGAGGCTTTGCCGAATCATAAGCACGCCCTTGCGATGCGGTACTCCACCAAGTCCGACGAAGGAAATATTTGCAGCCAGCGTCACGTCGCCGGACATTTTCTTCCACGCGAACTGGAAGTCGTCCTCGTTGGCCCACATATTGTTGCCGCTGCCCGTGACCGTGTAGGTCTTCGTCGAAGCGTCGTACTCGGTGGTACCCGGATGCAAGACCGTGCCCACGTCCCCATGAGCTTCAAACATTCCGACGGGACCCCCGGAAGTTTGCGCGCACAGCTCGCCCGGCAACGTCAACAACGCTAAGATGCAAATCGCGATCACCATTCTCTTCGCTCTCGGACTCACGGCATCACCTTGATCATCACCACTCCATGGGAAGGTACCTTTGCTCCATACGTGCCGGCAAACTTGCCCAAATCTTTCTTCATCCACAGATCACGAACGCCAGAGGTAAGGTGCGCGGGATAGCCTAGTTCTTCCCACGAGACGGACATCTGCGCGTCAGCGGCTCCGCGATTGAACAAAATCACGGCGCGGCCTCCGTCTTTCAGTTGCCGCGCCCAGACTTCCAAGTCGCCATCCTTCGCAACGCGCCGCCCTTGCATGCCCAACGCATCCTGGTCTACGGCAATCACTTCTTTGTTCGTCAAAATCTCTTTGATCTCGGCGGACATGCTCTTCAAGTCGTTGCCCGCCATTAACGGAGCCGCCAGCAGACACCACAAGCTGAAATGCGACCGGTATTCGGTAGTGGTCATGCCGCCGTTGCCGACCTCCAGCATGTCCGGGTCGTTCCAATGTCCAGAACCCGCGTAGGTTTCCAACCCGTCTTGCATGTCCAGAATTTTGACAAAACTCCGCGCGTCCTTCTTCTGGCAGTCCCAGCAGTCGCTGATATCGCCGGTGGTGCGCCAAAGATTCCCGACGTCTTTGGCCCACAACCAGGGCTTCGCCGTGCCCCATTCGCACATGCTGAACACAATCGGACGTCCCGAGGCGTTCAGGGCATCGCGCATGGTGGTGTAAGCCCACTCAGCGTTCGCTTTGCCGGTGTGGCACCAATCGTACTTCAGGTAGTCGACGCCCCACGCCGCATATTGCAACGCGTCTTGATATTCGTGGCCTGCGCTACCGGGACGGCCCGCGCATGTTTTTACCCCGGCATCGGAATAAATTCCGAACTTCAGTCCCTTAGAGTGCACGTAGTCCGCCACCCCCTTGATCCCGGAAGGAAACCTTTGCGCATCCGCCACGATATTTCCGCTCGCGTCGCGGCCTACTTGCCAGCAGTCGTCGATCACCACGTATTCGTAGCCGGCCTCCTTCATTCCGCTGCTGACCATGGCGTCGGCCGCGCCCTTGATCAAGTCCTCGCTCACGTTGCATCCGAACTTGTTCCAGCTGTTCCAGCCCATCGGCGGCGTCAGCGCCAAGCCATTGTCTGAAGCTTTCGCGGGTAATCCGCCCAGGAGTCCGATACACACAGCCAAGCAACACCAGCAACTTTGCTTTGCGAACACGCGCATGGCAGCCACCTTTTTGTCGAAATCGCAGTACCTTGAACGCATCGGGACGCCAAGGCGCGGCCATTCTATTGAGCATCATCAGCAAGCGCTACTAATTTCGGCATTGGTCGCTGCGAGGCCGGAATACGCAACTAAGGTTGCTTGCCGGCAGCCGGGCGGATGCGCTCCGCGGGAACGATTCCCGCGCCCTCAAGTACCGAATAAAACTGGTCAACCGCCAGCTCGCCAATCGTTTCCACTTTCCCCGACGGCCAACGAATCTCCACGCTGTCAATCTTTTTCGCCGTCCCCAAACCGAAATGTACACGCAGATCACTTTGCGAGAGGTAGCTTCCGCCGCTATGGATTTCGTCGGTCTGCGTCATGCCGCCGGCCACGATCTTGACGCGCGCATTCAATGCGAGGCGATTGCTTTTCGTTCCTGCAAGTTCGAAGCTAACCCAATGCCGCCCGGGCACGCCGTGATTCTTCAAAATCATCGGCGCGCCGTCAATATCCGCGACTACCACATCCATATTGCCATCATTGAAAAGATCGCCGACGCCAAGCCCGCGCGACACTCGCTTTTCTTTCAGCGCCGGCCCGGCTTGGTCGCTTGCATCGCAAAAGGTGCCGTCCGCTTGATTCAAATGCAGCAGCTTTGGCTCTCGATACCTCGCGCCAGAAGGCAGCGTATCCACCTGTGGATAGACGTGCCCATCAACGGCAATCAAATCCAGCCAGCCATCATTGTCCAGGTCCACGAAGGCCGTTCCCCACTTCACGTAAGGCAGCGAAGGCAGCGCCGTCCCCGATGAATACGAAACATCGGTGAAGTTCCAATTGCCATCGTTGCGATAGAGAAGATCATTCTCATCCGAAAAATTGGTGACATATAAAGAAGGCCGTCCGGTATGCAGGTAGTCGCCGACCGCGATTCCCATGGAAGCCTGCTCGGAGCCGTCCTCACTCACCGCTGTACCCGACTCCAGCCCGATATCCTTGAATTTTCCATTGCCCTCATTTTTGTATAGAAATTTCGGCGTCGAATCATTGGCCACGTAAATGTCCGGCCGTCCCGTATTGTTGAAATCCGCCCAGATGACTCCCAGCCCGTAGTAACCGTTCGGGTCGCTCACCCCAGCGCTCTTCGAGACGTCGGTGAATGTTCCATCTCCATTGTTGTGAAACAGCGAATCGCCCGCTCCCTTCAATCCTCGCGGCCCGCATTGCACATCGATACCGCGATATTTGCAGTTGGGAGAACTCCCGAATCCGGGCAGGTCGTTGAGATGGAAATCGACATAGTTCGTCACCATCAGATCCACGAAACCGTCGCCATCGTAATCGCCGAACGCCGCTCCCGTAGACCAGCGCCCGTCAGCAACGCCGGCCTTCGCCGTAACATCAGTGAAGGTGCCGTCGCCATTGTTGTGGTACAAGACATTTCCGCCCAGGCAAGTCACATACAGATCGGGCCAACCGTCGTTGTCGTAATCCCCGACTGCCCCGCCCATGGCGAAGCATGGCGTGCCAATGCCGGCCTTGTCAGTCACATCCGTGAACGTCCCGTCGTGATTGTTGCGGTACAGCGCCCCGCGGCTTTTCTGCCCCTTGATCGCCATATCGACGCTGGGAGCATTGGTGAAATAAATGTCCAGCCAGCCGTCTCGATCGTAATCGAACAAAATCACGCCGCCGCTCATCGATTCCACGATGTACTTCTTCGAAGGATCGGAGGCGTGCTTGAACGTGATTCCTGCCTTCGCGGTGATGTCTTCGAGCTGCGGAACGACGCGCCCGCTGCACTTGGTAGCCTTGGCCCCGGGCGGGGGAGGCGGCGGCGTGGGGTGACCACCCTGCGCTCCGGCAATGTCTGCGCCGAGCAATACCACCAGGATCGCCTTAGCCAGCCGCTTGCACCGAAACGTCTTCAACGGTTTGCCATCAGCATTGGGCCTCATGGACTCTGGACTGCCGGAATGGCCGCGCGATCGCGCTCACGCTGCTTGGCCTTCAATTCTTTGTAGATCTCCAGCTCCCGGTCCGCGTCGGCCACGCGCGATTCCTTCCGGTACGCGGCCTGCAATTGATAGTGCATGTAGTCGCTCTGCGGGCTCAGGCGCGTCGCGGCCTCAAGATGCTTGACGGCATCATTCAACTCTCCGCGATCCAGCAAAATTTTTCCCACCTGATATTGCGCGTTCGCGTGGTCGGGATGCGCTGCGATCACTTGCTGAAACAGCGCCGCGGCTTCCTCCACTTTCGACTGCTGCAAATATACGAAACCCAGATTGTACTTTGCGTCCGCGTCGGCGGGCACGAGTGCGAGCTCCGCCTGAAACTCGGCCGCCGCCTCGGGCCAATGCTCCGCGCGCAAATTCGCCTGGCCGGCGAAATAATGCGCCTTCACCAGATTCGGGTCGGCCTGCAAAGCACGATGGAGAACCGCCACGGAACGGCCGTAGTCGCCAATCTCGATCCACAGCTGTCCAATCAGCAGCAGCGTATCGTTAGGCCGGTCGCCCTTCTCGAACTCACTCAATACTTCGCTGGCTTTCTTCAGCTCACCCACGCGCGTCAGCGAAGTCGCCCATGCGTATCCGACTGTGGCGTCCTGCATCCCCCGCGATCCCAGCGGGGTGAACGTCTTCGCAGCATCCGCATATTTGTCGAAGCCGAAGTACGCCATCCCGAGCATTGCTCTCACCGGTGTTTCGCCCGGCTCTTCCGCCAATGCGCGTGACAACCCTCGAATCGCCTCGGGATAGTTATTCGTTCGAAACGCAGAAAGCCCCAGGTTCTTCATCAGCCCCGGCACTTTCGGATCCCACCGATCCGCCTCCTCGTAGTGTCCCAGCGCCGCCAGATATTCGCCCCGCACCGCTTCCGAGGTTGCCAGGTCGTTGAAACTTAATCCCAAAACCGACCGCAGCTGATTTTCCTGCGAATCCGTCGCGGCTCGCTGCTTTTGAGTCAAATTCGCGCGCGCAATAATCGAAGCGTCCACGCGCGCAAAAGGATCGGTGTCGGCCGGCAAGAGCAACACTTCCTGCATTTCATTCTTGGGATTCAGCGGCACAATCGCCGCCGCCGATCCCGCCCCTCCCGCCAAAACCATCGCCGCCACGTTCTGCTGGCCCAGCTCCATGGTTTTATTCTGAAGGTCGCGGGCCTTCGTCAAATACACTTCGCTCTCTTCCTTGCGGCCCGAATTGACCAGGATTCGCCCCAAATCAACGTACGCCCTCCGAATCTGATAGTTCGAGCGCGACTCGTCGTCACCCGTCAGCGTGATCGCTTTGCGAAAGCACTCTTCCGCTCGCTTCATATCCGCCTGCGCGTAGGCGTTCAGACCCATGTAGAGCCAGGGCTCCGGCCAGGCGGGATACACTTCGGCGGCAATTTTCAGATAGTGGTCGGAGACGGCATAATTGCGGTCTCCCGAGGCCAGAAAGCCCGTCAAATAATTGGCCAAATAGTCTTTCGGGTAGTACTCAAGCTCCTTGGCGAACTCGGCCCGCACCTCGGGTGTTGGCCTCCATTCATTCACTGCGAGCCGGGCAAGCCCGAGGAAGTAGTGTGCGTGTGGGGTTCGCGGATCGAGCGCGATGGCGCGCTGGAATTCTCGAATGGCAGCCGGCATGTCGTTGGCATCGCGGTACGCGCTGCCGAAGAGCACGTGCAGAGAACCGGTGTCTCCAGCTGCCTGCACCATCTGTACGAAAACCGCGGTCGCTTTATCCTTGTCGCGCGGATCTTCCGTTTGCAGGAGGCACATGCCTAGGGAGTACGCTTTCTCGACATCAAAATTGGAATCGAGTTCAAGGGAACGAGCGAGCGCCTCGGCGGCCTTTGCATATTCCTGCTTTATGATCAGCGCCCTGCCGCGTATGTTAAGCGCTCGCGCATTATTTGGATCGACGGCTAGCGCCTTATCGGATTCCGCGAGGGCGGCGTCAGCATGATTCCCCTGAAGCTCCGCAATGGCCAGATCGACGCGCGTGTCGGGAAGATTTTCAAAGTCCAGGGATCGCCGGTACAGCTCGATCGCTTGCGGAAAAGCCGCCTCCAAAAGGCGCATTTGCCCCATTTCCCGCAACGCCAGCGCGATCAGGCGCTCGTTTGCTTCCGCGACACCCTCGGGGTTACCCAAACGCTGAGCGGCTCGGGCCGTCTCTAGCCGCTTACGCAGTTCCGCTTCAGCCGGGCTCGCCGCTTTATCCTTCGATTTGCTTGCCGATAGTTCGTGAGCCGACTGCGCGAACGCCGGAGGAACGCCGGCGACACCCGCGCCAAAAATCTCGATCGCGCCCGCCAACGCGAAAATAAGACCAGCCTTTGCATTGCAATGGAAAGACGAACACTTCAAGGTCTCGGGATTCACGGGGGAACGATTCAAGGCACTCCACTAGAAAGATAAACGGCGGGGCTGAAGTTATCAAGCCCCGCCGCCTGTAGTTGATGTGGTTCCAGCCGTAGTTCGCCTAGAACGAGAACCTCAGCGTGTACTGAATTTCACGCCCAGGACGTACGGAAGTGGCTTGTCCAAATCCGGAGCTCACGCTGTTCGGGTTGGCTCCTAGGAAACCGGAGATGACGTTGTTGGTCGGAGTGCAGGTCGTACCACCAGAGCCGCACACTAGGTTGCTGGCGTTGTAGTTTGTTCCTTCAAGGCTGCTGCCGATGAAATTCGCGTGGTTGAAGAGGTTAAAGAAGTCCAGGCTGAACTTAATGCGGTAGCGTTCCTTGAAGTACCAGTTCTTGGCGAGTTGCGCGTCCACGTTCCGATTATCCGGACCGAAGCAGTATCCACGCGGAGCGTTTCCGACCGTCCCGATCGTGTAGCCGACGAGCGTGAATGCCGCCGGGTTCAGGATCTGTCTGCCGTCCTCTCCGGAGTTGCAATTGACGCCCGTGATGTCCGGCCGGTTGTTGGAGTTGAAGCCTGAACCTTGCAGTGAGTTGAGGGAACTGGCCACACCATCGACCGTTGCCCCTCCGGCTCCGTTTGAAAACACCGTTAACGACGCGCCGGACTGGACGCTGATAATGCTATTGAGTTCCCATCCTCCCAACGTCTTCTGCACCAGATTGCTGCTCTTGGTGAACTTTGGCAGGTAGAACACTTCGTTGGCCACAAAGATGGACGGCCGGTTGATGTCCGTATTTCCCTTGTCCAAGCCCCCTTCAGCCTGATCGGTGACCGCTTGGGAGTTAACGCTGCCAGACGAATTGTCCAGCTGTACGTTGCCAATCGAGTGTGAGTAGGTGTAGGACGCCTGGAAGCTCGAGAAGTTGCTTAATCGCGAACGGAACAGCGCCTGCAGCGAATGGTAGTCCGCTTTTCCGTTGTGCTCGAACTGCAGGATGCTTCCAAAGTTGCCGGCGGGACGGAAGGCGTTGAAGGCGCCACCACTCAAAAATGCCGTTTCCGCCCAGTCTGCGCTGGGAACTGCGTTCGCATCGATCCCAGACGTCAGGTGGATGCCGCTGTTACCGACGTAGCCGATCTGCAGTGCCGTGTTTCGAGCGAGTTCCCTCTCGACCGACACGTTCCACTGCCAGCTGTTCGGGATAACACCGCGCGGATTCTCCGCTCCGCTCGGCGAAACCTGAGGATTCGCTAGCGGCGTCGCGGTTTCCAGCGTTCGATAGTCGGTGGCGGTGATTTCAAATGGCGAGGTGAACGCCAATTGCTCCAGCAGACCCACCGGTTCGCGCTGGAAGAACTGTCCGGCGCCTATCCGGACCGCCGTCTTGCCATCTCCACGGACGTCCCAGGCGATGCCCAGGCGCGGTGCGATGGAATGGTTGTTGTTGTTAACCAGTGCGCTGTTGACGCCCGGCGTGCCGGCGGAAAGCGGCAGACTGATGCCCAGAGCAGAAAGGGCGGCAGCGGCAGCCGTGCAGGGTGAGGTTCCCGGCACAATAATGACGCCGTTGCACGCGTCCGACGGAGCGCCGGCGGGATTGTAGGCCGCCAAGCTCCACGAGGCCCAGTTGTTATCGCCGGAGTAAGGCTGACGGAAGAAGGACCAGCGGAATCCATAGTTAATCGTCACATTCCGCCGAATCTTCCAGCTATCGCCAACGTACCACTCAAAATCATGCCAATGTACGAGAGCGGTTGCGTTGATGTTCTTCTCCTGGGTGACATACTCCTGCCCCGGCAAGAGAAGGTTCGCCAATTGATTGCCCAGCGCTACACCCACAGGTGCGCCATTGTTGGTTGTGCACGCAGGAGTCGCCGAGGGGCACAGATTCAAACCGCCATTCGAGTAATTAAACTGCGGCTGGTCCGACCCGCCTGCGCCGTCCTCGATCTTCGCGTTCGTGCTGTAATACGCTCCCGCCTTGAACAGGTGGTTCCCGTGGACCTTCGAGACGTTGTCCTGCAACGCGTACAGGTCCTCGTGATTACCGTAGGGCGCGATATTCCACATGGTCTGGCCGCTACCGTAGGGAGCCAAACCGCCCCACACGGCGCCGCCGTTCCCAAATGCACCCGTTTGCTTCAGCGATGCGGGCCACGCTGTCGGCACCGCCGCGTTGATTTGCGCCACCACGCTGGATTCTGTCCCAGAGAGCGTGGTGATGATGGCGTTGTGTCCGTAACCGAACTCGACGTCATTGATCATTGTGCTCGACAATTGCGAGGTCAACTTAGCCATGACGCTCTTGGAAGGTTGGCTCCAATCCGAATTGATGGTCGGAAAGGTGGAAACTCCCCAAAACGCGGTGTTGGCCGGCCCTGGGCTGGTCCAGGAATCGTTAGTCCAGCGGAAGGTAATCCGGTTTTTCTTCGTCAAGTCATAGTCGGCGCGAATATTCCACTCGCTCCAGCTCGGCACCAGTTTCTCGGAGAGCGCCCAGTTATCCCCGTTTCGGAGTGCTTCGTTCGGCAGGGGATAGAATTTCTCTATCAACGATCCCGCCGGATCCGGGTTGGCGATAATGAACGGGTTTGCCCCCTGCAGTGCCGTTGGGATCAACGATGTGTAGGTAGAAACGCCGCCGGTCGTAACCCACTGCGCCGGCTGTGTCGCGCCGCACTGGTCGGTTGCGATCGTGCCGCTCGGATTCGCCGCAGTCGGGGCCACCGCACCAGAGAAGTCCTGGCTGAAGTTCCCGCCCTGCTCGGCTGCCGTGGGCACGCACGCTGCCTGCGATGTTCCCTGAACCTGACGGTTCCATTCCTGGTTCCACCAGAAGAAGAGCTTGTCCTTCAGGATCGGACCCGCAACGTGGTAGCCCCAGTCATTGCGCCGGAGTTCCGCTTTGCCGGTACCATTAAAATTGGAGAACCAATCATTGGCGTCCAGCTTGTCGTTTCGACCAGCATAAAAGAAGCCGCCATGAAACTGGTTTTCGCCCGACCTGGTCGTAATGCTGATGATCGAACCCGCGGCCTGCCCGTATTCCGGACCGTAGGAGTTGCGAATCATTTTGAATTCGGCGATGGCGTCCACCGACGGATAAACAAGAATCGTGCGGCCGGAGCCGACATCGTTGTTGTTGACGCCGTCCACCAGGAAAAGATTGTAATTGTAAGGATTGCCGTTCACCGAGAAGTCCGCTCCGCCCGTCAACCCTTTGTCGGTAGCGTCAAAGCTATTGGCTGTGGATACGCCCGGCGACAACGCAACCAGTCCCATGAAGTTCTCGCCGTTTAATGGGAGTTCGCGTACCTGACGCCCTTCCACGATCTCGCCGACCTCTGCCGTAGCCGTCTGTACCTGCACCGCGCTGGCTTCCACGGTGACCATTTCGCTCGCCGCGCCCAATTCCAGTCGCGCATTCACTTCCGTCGTCGTCGAGGTGTGCACCTCGGCCGCCTTGGCGATGAACTCCTTGAAGCTGCCCTGCTTGACCGTAATGTCGTAGATCCCCACAGGCAACTGGGCGAACGTGTACACGCCCTGTTCGCTCGTGGTCGTCGAGGAACTCGCATTCGTTCCCGTATTCGTTGCCGTCACCGTGGCACCGGGGACTGCCGCGCCGCTCGGATCCGTCACTGTTCCCGTGATTGTACCTGAGTACTGCTGCGCGTTCGCGGCGAACGGCGCCGCCAGCACGAGCAGTAACGTGCAAAACAGCGCGCCAAACACAAACCGCGTTTGCGTCGCCGTTTTCCCTTCCGTCAAATGAATTTTCATTCGCACACCCCTTCGAGTTTTTGTTCCGATTCGATTCAGAAAATTTCTTGATGCTCTGAGTCGAATCCAGACGCGAACGCGAACGTCCGCAAAGCCAACTTCGTTCCAATGGGTTTGGACCCGGGTCCTGGTCCCTCGACGACCCTCGACTAATACATTTGCACTAGAGGATATACTTCGCGGAAACGATGTCAAGCGGAAATAATGATATTCTACACAAAAAATAATGTTATTCTGAACTGGGCGGAAGGCCCCAGTCCCGTATCCATCCCAAGGCTTCGCGTAACTTTTTATTCTCGAATGCGTATATTCTATGGTCGGCCGTAGGAATCTATGATATTTGGTAGGAGACTTTGGCCATCCCATCTATTCTGAAAATGGCATTTTTCGCGTTTTCGCTTATAGTGTACGTTAACGCACGCCGGAGCGGGCCTACACCGTCGCACTATTTTCAGGTACACTCTCGGGGAATTCTGCTGGCATGACATACTCTCCCAAAAAGAAACCTGTCTTCCAAGGCGAACCCAGAGTCACCCTTAAGACCGTTGCCGCCCACCTCGGCCTCACCCCCGGCACCGTCTCGGCCGCGCTCAACAACTCCCCCGCCGCTCGCTCCATCCCCGAGCACACCAAGAAACGCATCATCGAGGCCGCCAAGGACCTCAACTATCGTCCCAACTATTTCGCCCGCTCTCTCCGCCTCCAACGCACCTACACGATTGGTGTCATCGCCGAAGAAATCGGCGACGCTTACGGATCCTTGATCATCAGCGGGATCGAAGAATATTTGAGAAAGAACAATTTCTTCTTTCTCACCGTGATCCACCGGCACGATCAGAAGCTTCTCTACACCTATGCGCAAATGCTCGTGACGCGTGGCGTCGAGGGTTTCATTACCACCGACACTTCGATCACCGAAAAACTCGAGCTCCCCACGATCGCGGTCGCCGGACACGGCCGCGTCGAAGGTGTCACCAACGTTATCCTGGATCACAAACTTGCGGCGCGGCTCGCGCTTACCCATCTCGTGGAATTGGGACACGAAGAGATCGCCTTCTTGAAAGGTCATCCCGCCAGCTCCGACTCCGCCGTTCGCTGGGCTGCCGTGTGTGAAATCGCTGCCGAACTTGGTGTTCGCGTACGTCCGGAGCTCACCATTCAAATCGACTCCACCCTTTCCACGCCGCAACTCGGCTACCCCTGCGCCAAGCAACTCCTCGCTCGCAAGCAGCCTTTCACCGCGCTGTTCGCTTACAACGACATTTCCGCGATCGGTTCCATTTGGGCGCTGCGCGAAGCCGGCCTGCGCGTCCCCGAAGACATTTCTGTGGTGGGCTTCGACGACATCCCCGCTGCTGCTTTTAATAGCCCAGGGTTGACGACCGTCCGTCAGCCGCTCGAGCGCATGGGACAAATCGCCGCCAAGACACTCATCGACCTCATCGAAGGCAAAGCGGAATACGTGCCCGAAATCGCCATCGAGCCCGAGTTTGTTGCGCGTGCTTCGACCGGTCGCGCGAACCCGCATTTCTCGCGGCCGGCCATGGTGGGCCTCGATCACCACTCTCAAGCTCCCGCTCGCCCCTGAACTTCTGCGACTCGCGGCTACTCAACCCATTCAACAGCGTTGATTTCGCGACATCTTCACTCCACACTGGATCGCGCGCCAATTTTTCTGCGCCAACATGGTCAGCTTCGCCCAACGATTATTCTTCCTCGTTTCCGCCTTGGGCCTTTTTCTCCTCATCTGGCCAGGTTCCTCCAATTTCCTTCGCGCGCAACTTTCCACCGACGACCATCTCGCCGAGCCCGGATTCTGGCCGACGCAGAACGCCACTCTCCGCAATGAGTTTGTAGGGCCCAACGCCTGCGCTTCCTGCCACTCGACAATTGTTGCCGAGCAGGCCAGAACGGCAATGGGCGGCACCGCCATGCACGCAGGCGATTCCGACGTTCTTCGCTCCCACCCCACCTTGAATTTCGGCTTCGACAAATACCACTACGAGATTCAGAGTTCCGCCGGCCACAGCGTCTACACCATCACTGACGGTGCCCGCACCCTGACCGCCAACCTCCTTTGGGCCTTCGGAACCGACCGCGTCGGTCAGTCCTATCTGTTCAAGAAAGACGACGGAAAATTCTACGAAGCGCGCGTCACCTATTTCGACACGCTCAAAACCCTTCACTTCACCCCCGATCGTGCGCTGACCACCGCGAAGGATCTTGAGGAAGCCATGTACCGCCCGGTAGAATCCTCGGAAATTCAGCGCTGCTTCGCCTGCCACACCACCGCTCCCAACATCGCTGGCCAATTTGACGAGAAAAATCTCATCCCCGGCGTGACCTGCGAAGCCTGCCACGGCCCCGCCTCAAAACACGTCAACTCTATGCAAGCCGCCAAGGTTGCGGGAATGTCTCCGTCCGCGGGAGGAACCATCTTCAATGCCGCCGGGCTGAGCCCTACGGACTCCGTCGATTTCTGCGGCTCCTGTCACGCCACTTGGTGGGACGTAAGACTCTCCGGCGTTAAGGGCGTCTCCAATGCAAAGTCGCAGCCCTATCGCCTGGAAGGCAGCAAGTGCTGGGGCAAAGGGGACGCGCGCCTAACGTGTATCGCCTGCCACAATCCGCACAAACCACTTCAGACCGACACAGCCGCGTACGACACAAACTGTCTAGGCTGTCATGCCTCGACAACGGCAGAGAAAAAAACTCCAGACCATCCCGGCGCCGCCTGCCCCGTCAGCTTAAAAAACTGCGCGTCCTGCCACATGCCCAAAGTCTACGTTCCGGAAATGCACTACAACTTCACCGACCACCGCATCCGTATCGCTCGCACGGGCGATCCATACCCCGAATAGTTCAATCAAATTCTCCGCGACCTCTGTGCCTCGACCTCCGTGCCCTCTGCGCCAAATCTCCTGCCCCTGTCCTTGCACTTCACCTATTAACTCTGACTCACTAACCACTACTCACTTTTTTCCCGCTCCCCTCCACGATCGTCACATACCGATCCACCGGCAAGTTCTCAAACCGCTCCACCACCCCGCTCGGCTGCGGCCACTTCACTTCCACCCAATCCACCTTCGGCCTCTTCCCAATCCCCAGCACCAACCGCGGGTCATGCGACGACAAGAAACTCCCTCCGCCGACTTTCATCCGCGACCTCTTCAAATCCCCAGCCTGATAGGTCACTCGCGCCCCAATCGCATCCACATTCGACTTCCGGCCCACCAGCCGCAGCCCCAGCCAGTGATTCTGGCGGCCCACATTGTTCCGCAGCAAAATCGGCGCCGCATCATTATTGGAAACCAGCACATCCACCCCGCCGTCATTATCAAAATCTCCTACCGCCAGCCCGCGCGCCGCAAACATCTTCGAAAACACCGCCCCACTCTCCGCGCTAACGTTCCGAAAACTCTTCCCGTCATTTCGAAACAGCAGCAAAGGCTCCTTGAACGTAACCTGGTGTGAAAACTCCTCCACCAGATCGTCGGGAAATCCATTCGCCAGAATTAAATCCAACTCGCCGTCGTTGTCGTAATCAAAAAATTTCAGCCCCCACCCACTCATCCACCGTGTCGCCATCCCAATGCCCTGTTGCATCGCCACATCAGTAAAAGTCTCGTCGCCATTGTTCTGATAAAGCGAAAAAATCTCCTCATCGATATTCGCCACAAACAAATCCATCCACCCATCCTGATTGAAGTCCGCTGAGTCCACGCCCATTCCCGATCGTGCCCGTCCGTCCGCGCTGTACCCCACGTCGGCCGCCAACCCGATCTCCTCGAAACGCCCGCCGCGATTCGCGTACAAAAAATTCGCCACCGTGTCATTCGACACAAACAAATCCATCCGCCCATCATTGTTAATGTCCGTGGCCACCGCTCCCCAGGCCTTCCCCAAATGCTCCGCAATCCCCGTCTCTTTACTGACATCGGTAAACGTCCCATCGCCGTTGTTATGAAACAACCAGCTGGGCCGCGGCTTGAAAATCCGCGGAATACAATAATGATGCGTGCCATCCTTATCCACGCCGCAGCTCAACGACTTGTTGAACTCGCAAAACTGCCCGACAAACAAATCAAGCCGTCCATCATTGTCGTAGTCAAACCACACCGCGCTCGAAGCCCATCCCGGCGCCGCAACCCCCGCCTTCTCCGTGACATCCGCAAACGTCCCGTCTCCATTGTTCCGGTACAAAGTGCTCCGCCCATACTGCGTTACATAAAGGTCCGCAAACCCATCCCCGTTGAAGTCCCCAACAGCCACTCCCATTCCATATCCGCCGCCGCCCACCCCCGCTTTCTCCGTAACATCCGTAAACGTCCCGTCCCGATTATTCCGGTAAAGCGCATTCCGCAAAGGTTTCGCTGGCTCGTAAAAATCGCACTTGCCGCTATTCACCAGATAAATGTCCATCCACCCGTCATTGTCATAATCCAAAAACGCGCACCCAGCCCCGCTAGTCTCCGGCAGATGCTTGGCCGCCGACCTCCCCGCCGTGTGCACCCAGCTGATACCACTTGACGCCGCCGGAATCTCCTCAAACACATAACGCGCACTCGCCACACGATCTCCGCCAAACCCAAAACTGCGAAGTGGCAAGCCACCAGCGAAAAGGGATAGATATTTGAGAAAGGAGCGCCGAGGGAAAGCCAAGGACAATCCACGAAACCGTCGATCACTCATTCCCGGCATTATGCCCGGAACAATGCCGTAGGGCAAAAACTCCGGCATTTTCGCTTGTAGGAGCAGGGCTTGCCTGCCGATGCGTCTCGCTGAACTCCGCGGCATAACAAACTTATGCGGATCGCCGTCTCCTCGCGTACAATCCGCAGTGCCCTTTCGACCACAACCATGAACCCACTAACCCGACGCTCCTTCCTCGAAAAATTCTCGACTCTCACCGCAGGCGGTCTCCTCGCCGGCGCCTCGCCAACCTTCCTAGTGGCAGCCAGCCAATCCGACCCGCACATCGCCTTCCCCACCGCGCCACGCGACCGCATCGCCGTCGCCTCCTACCCGTTTCGCGCCTACATGAATGCTCCCAACAACCGCGCTCGCGACCCCAAACTCCCCGGCATGGATCTCCTCCAATTTCCCTCCGAAGTGGTCGCCAAGTTCGGCGTCCACAATATCGAACCGCTCGCCCAGCACTTTCTCAGCACCGAGCCCAATTATCTCGATACCTTCCGCCAGGCCCTGAAAAAAGCAAGTGTGCAGATCGTGGATATTCCCACCCACGTCCGCCAGAGTTTCTACGACACCGATCCCGCCGCTCGCAAACAAGCGATCGAAGTGGCGAAAAAGTGGATCGACGTAGCCGTCGTCGTCCGATCCCCAGGCATTCGTCCGCACGTCGCCGGCACCCGCAACTCTTCCCCCAATGTAGAGCGCGCCGCCGCCAGCCTGCGCGAGGTCGCCGCCTATGCCTCGCAAAAAAACATCGTGGTCACCTTGGAAAACGACGATCCCGTCAGTGAAGACGCCTTCTTCATCGTCAACGTCATCGACGCCGTCAATCATCCGTACGTGCGCGCCCTACCCGATTTCGCAAACTCCGTCCTCAATGGCGACCTCGACTTCAACTACCGCGCCGTCCAGGCCATGTTCGAGCGCGCTTACAACGTCTCCCACGTCAAAGACGGCGAAGTCGATGACCACGGCAAGCAATTCAACATCGACCTCAAAAAAACATTCGACATCGCCAAGTCCGCTAACTACCGCGGCTATTACTCGATCGAGTTCGACGCCCCCACCGATCCCTACGCCCCCACAACCAAACTGATCGAGCAAACGCTCCTGTACCTCTCCTAAGTGTCCCTCGCAGAACAGAGCCACAAGGTCTCGGCCGGCGCTCAACCCAACCTGACACGCTCTTTTCGACTTTCCCGTCTGGTGTTACCCTCCTTCTGAGCGGCTTCTGTCGTCCCAAGAAGGAAACAAGAGGAGCGAACCGTGCGCCTCAAAACAACAGTATTCGCCCTAGCTGTGGTTCTAGGCCCAGTTGCTGCTCAGCAGGCTGCCGCCGCGCAGGATGATCACCTGGTGTCTTCGTCTTTGAACGTAACCACGCAGTTTTCGTACGATCTGGCAGTGGACTGCCAAAGCGGCGAAGGCCTCGTCGTGCAGTTACGCTACACAGGCGCGCAAGCTCTTCGCGGATATCTCGTCAGGCTCGCGCTCGCAGACTCGTCGACTGGAAAGTCTCTCGGCGAACTATCTCTTCAAGAAATCCGCGATTCGCGCCAGCCAATGATTCCCGCCGGCGCGGAGTGGGCGCGCAATGTCTGCACCATACCGAAGAAGATCGCAGGATCTCCTACGAGCGTCACGGCGACGGTTGACGTCCTGAAGTTTGCGGACGGTTCGATTTGGGGTCCCGCAGCGCGGCGCGAATCTCATCAACTTATCGGCACACTTGACGGTATGGACTTCATCGGGAAAACAACCGAGTTGGAGCGGTTTGTATCTCCAATTCTGCCGCAACAAGGGCCCTTGCCCGTTGAAAACGTCGAATCCCAGACGATCGGTCCGCTGAAGATCAA
>Ga0187871_10000095_pt1 | contig 78085 bp, 70 predicted proteins | sample June2016WEW_16_1_FD_132988 | JGI IMG/M metagenome (GOLD analysis project Ga0187871, IMG submission 132988) | Peatland microbial communities from SPRUCE experiment site at the Marcell Experimental Forest, Minnesota, USA - June2016WEW_16_10 | ecosystem: Environmental > Terrestrial > Soil >...
AACACGGAAGTTAAGCCCCGCAGGGCCGATGGTACTGCACGCGCCAAGTGTGTGGGAGCGTAGGTCGTTGCCGGCATAAATAAAGGCCAGTCTGAGAAATCAGATTGGCCTTTTCCTTTTTGGTTGAATGTGGCGCGGCCGCCCTCGCTCGCGGCTTTTGACTCTCTCATCCCGGTTCATCCGTTCATCCGCAGGCTGGCCCTGAATCCCTGAATGATGCAGGAGATTGTTAATCCGGTGAGCCGTCGCGCCCGTGAAACGCTGCAAGATTCTACCAGCGGGAACGGCCAGCCGCTGCGATCGCCCCACGGGGAAAGCAGCAGGTCCACGTGATCGGGTAAAACGCGGACTGGTGCTCGAACCTCAACACTGGGACTGGAGCGGCCACCGGCATGATGCTGACGGCGAGCGCGGAGGCGTGCTGGTGAATGAAGAGCGGAAGGCGGAGCCAGTCTCGGCGGGGTCGAGGTCCGTTGCCCAGCTTTGAAAAACCAGCAAAGCTGGGGCAGCCTCTTACGTAGGCGTAAGCAGAAAAACCACGATTCCGAAAAAGATGGCGAACCGGACGTGTATTCTCTCGTGGGTCGGGCAAACAGAATCGAAGTCCCGGCTCACCCTTCCATGTCCCTGTCAAGGCAGAACACGTCGGGCCTGCCGTGGGCCCGGAGAGAAAACTTGGCACGCTGACCTTGACCCGAAACGGGATCGCGCATCAATTTTTCTATTTCGCGATGTCGCTGCTGATCGCGGGGATTGTGGTCGACGGCTCAAGCGTACGGTCAACGACAATCTGTTCCATCCCGCCGTGCCGCGGCCCTTCATTCTCTGGATTCATGGCTCGGCTTTCGCCGCGTGGCTGATCTTCTTCAGTTTTCAGTCCACGCTGGTCCGCGTGCACAAAGTCAGTTGGCATCGCTTCCTCGGCTGGTTTGGTGCCGGGCTCGCCACCATGACAGTTCTGCTGGGCACTGCCACGGCCCTCATCATGGCCCGCTTTGACGCGGTGCAACTCCATCAAAGCGGCACGGATGCCTTTCTGAGCATCCCGTTCTTCGACATGATTGCCTTCGGTGCGCCCATTGCACTGGCCATTTATTGGCGCACGAAACCAGAGCTGCATCGCCGGCTGATCTTCATCGCAACCTGCTCGCTCATGGACCCGCCCATCGGCCGCTTTGGCTACTTGTTCGACCACAATCTTTTCTATCCTTGCCTGGACCTGCTGATGGTTCTCGGGGTTGCGCGCGACCTCCTGGTAGACCGGCGCGTCCACGAGGTGTATCTCTATGCGCTGCCGTTGTTGATCGTGGGCCAAAGCCTCGCGGTATACATGTGGCGGCAGAATCCTTCCTGGTGGCAGGGGATCACCCACGCGATTCTGGGATAGCCACAAAATCTGTCCTTCCGACGCGCGAGAGAGGCGAGGCAGAGCCTGTCCTGAGCGAGGCTATAAGTGCCGACGCCAAAATGGCCAACCTGAAGCTTTTGGTTCTTGATCCTCCTCCCGCTCAAACGATTTCCACACCTGCCACTGTTCATCCAACCTTAACTAGCTTTTCGCAATATCAAATACTCAATCTATAGCTAGCCAAATGCTGTCTTCACCGAGTGCGTGTGACGATGTCGGGATCCTTCAGCGACGATACGGCGGTCGCTTCAGAATGACGATGCGGTTTGGGAATTGAGAAGAAGCGGGTCAATGTTCGGCGACCGTTCGGCGCCATGGACGCGGAGGTCGAGTGGGGGAGTGGAGTCACGCTATGGCGATGGCGGAGGATGGGCCGAGGAAACGGCGGGCGGCGGGACCGTTTCAACGCAGTTGGGGGGAGATTGCGGAGGCGGAGTTTATTGCCAAGGCGATAGGGTTGGGATTGTGGTGGCGAAGTCGTGGGCAGACAGCGAGCCTTATGACTTTATCGTGAATGCGCGGTGGAATTTCTGGAGGGTGCAGGTGAAGTCGGCGCAGGGGATTGGCGAGGATGGGTCGTATAACTTTCGGGCGCATGATCACGCGCAGCGGTCGTATAGGGCGGAGGATATTGACACGCCGGTGGCTTATGCGAAACCGGAGAAGGCTTGGTATGTGTTGCCGGTGAGAACTGTGGAGGGGTTCAATTGGATGGGGACAGGAAAGCAGGTTCCTCACCGGGCTATCGCCCCGGTTCGGAATGACAAGCGTTAACCCTTCGGACGCGCCAGCGCCGCTACGGTGGCTTTGGTCGCGGTCAGGCAGTCGGCTGGGGAGAGCAGAATTTGCAGGCCGCGAATGCCGGCTGAAATGGAAATGACGTCGAAGAGCTCGATGGTTTCGTCCGCGTACACGGGATAGTCTTTTTTGCCGGCCAGAGCGGTGACGCCTCCGCGAATGTATCCGGTGAGTGCTTGCAGTTCCTTCACGGGAACGAGTTGGATCTTGCGGTTGCCTGAGGCCGAAGCCAGTGCCTTCAGATCGAGCTCGGCATCACCGGGGATGACGGCGAAACAAACGTCGCTGCCGTCGCCACGAGCCACCAGTGTTTTGAAAACCTGGTCGGGAGGGAGTCCGATTTTGGCGGCCACGGTCTCCGCGCCTAGGTCGCTCTCGTCGATGTCGTACTCGCACAGCTCATAGCGAATCCCAAGCTTATCGAGCAGGCGAACTGCGTTGGTTTTGTGGGGCATTAGAGAATTGTAATTTCCGGCGGCTGCGCGGTTACTCCGACTTCTCCCCTTCAGCCTTTTCGGCTTCTGCCAGGAAGGCCTTTAGATCCTCGATGTCTTCGGGGAGCATTTTGGTGAAGTGGATGCCGTTGCCGAATTGCGGGTCTTTGGTGACGACCGTGGCCATCACGAGAAGCGTGCTGTTGGCCTCGAGCTTGAGTTCGAGGACGGTGCCGATGGGAAAGGGAGAGAAGCTCTCGATGTAGCAGCCGTGCAGGCTGAGATCGGAGGTAGCGGTGCGCAGGGGAACGTCGTTGCCCTCGAGAAAAATCTCAACGGGCGCCTTCACTTTGACGCGGGGATCACTGCGTCGCTCTGGGGGTGGAGGCATCTCGTGCAAGTGTCCGGCGGAGGAGCGCCCAGCTTTGGACGGTCAGGAGTATAGCAGGTGACCCTGAGCGTCTTCCAGTTGGGGAATCCGCGATAGCACTTTTCTCTGCTAACGCGGTATCTCATGATGCATGAGGGAATCTATCGCTCAAAGTTATGGAAAGAAATCACGAAGCGGCTGGCGAGCGACGGAGGTGTTGGCGGCAGATGGTGCATGCGCCGGCGTTTGCCAGTTTCGATGGCGTGACTGGAGGTATGATCTTGGACTTGAGTGAAGAAGGGATGTCGATGCAGACGGGACACAGCGATCCGCCCTCTCTGGAGAGGGAAAGACGCGTGAAGCTGAAGCTCGATCTTTCCGAACCGGAGGCGCACTTCGAAACTACGGGATACATTGCGTGGGCCGATGCGCTGGGGCGTGCGGGCGTGCGCTTCTCGGATTTGCCGGAGGATGGACGGCGGCGGTTGAACGATTGGCTAACGCTGAATGCGGGCGCGCCCAGCCATATTGCGCCGAAGGTTGCATTGGGCAGAATGGCTTGGCCTGCGGGAGCGAAGTCGGCGGGAAGCGTGGATGGAAATCCCATGGCCGTAAGTTTGGAAGCGGAAACCCGGACGGCTGCGAGAAATGGGGATGGAGGGTCGGCGTCGGCGACGGTGCAATACGAATTCAGCTCGCTTGGAACGGATCTGACCGCGGCGTTACGGCTGATTGGAGAGCGGGCGCGGTCGCTGACGCGGGGGACGAGCGCGGCGATTGCGCTTGCCCATAGAGGGGTGGTGATGTGCCGGGCGAGCATTGGCGAAAAAGCTCCGGCACTGGGGACGCGGCTGGATGTGAACTCGGGCCTTTCGGGAGAGTGCTTTCGCGCGGGGAAAACCTTGCGCTGCGACGATGCGGAGAATGATCCGCGCGTGGATTTGGAAAGTTGCCGGAGGCTGGGCGTGCGATCGATTCTGGCGGCGCCAGTTCGCTATGAGCGCGATACGGTGGGATTGCTGATGGTATTGGCGACGGAACCGTTCAATTTTGACGAAGGCGATGTAGCGGTGGTGGAGAGCCTGGCGCACACGGTGATTGTGAGTATGAGGCAGGCGGAGTGGGGCAAGAGAGGGTAGCGTACGGCGAGGCTGCGCTCAGCCAGAATCAAAGTCAAAGGCAGCGGACAAGAGTGTCCGCTCCACGTGGGCACAAAAAAAGACCACGTTCTGAGAATGAACGTGGCCTTGGTTTGTGAATCATGCTGCTTGTTGTTGCTGGTAGGCGGGGACGAAGGACTGAGCGACGAAAGTTTCGTAAGGCGTTGGAGTAGTGTTGCGCGGGGTGCGAGGTTCGAGGGTGCGCATGTGTCCGGAGTTGAGCGCAGCGGACATTTCGAGGATGAGGCCGGCGACGTTGTCGGACATTCCCATCTGAACGAAGGCAGCGCGAATCTGATCGTCGGGCGCTTGCACATAACCGAGTTTTGGATTGCCGATGGCGTTGCCGATGATGGTGGCTGCTTCGATGTAGTTGAGATCGCGCTGACCGTGGAGTTCCTGAGTTTGTTTGCCGCGGAAGACCAGTTCAGAAAGAGCATCGGCGGCTGCGGCTCCAATGTCGCGAGTGGCAATCATGGGCAGCGTAAGATCGGGACGAACGGGTCCGACGGCGGATCTCATCATGCGAATAACACGGGCTTGCGGCAGAGTGTTTTCCATGAAGTATCCGGCGCGCAAGTGAAGAACGTTGGCGGCTTCGATCTGGTTGAGCTTCTGCTCCAGGTTGTGGAGGCCGACCACGGGACCGGTTCCAGAAGGTTTGTCGGCTCCGAAGCTGCTCAGAGAAACGATGTGTTTGACTCCCGCATTCTGCAGGGCGGCGGCGATAGCGTCGCTGGTGCGATCCTGAAGGGCGCGATAGTCGGTGCTGGAGGGATTGGGCGGAACCATGACGTAGGCGGAATCCGCGCCCTGGAAAGCTTTGGTGAGGGCCGATGCGTCGGTGAGATCGGCGATGAAAATCTCTGCGCCAATAGCCGCGAGAGGTTGCAGGTGAGTCGCGTTTCTGCCGACGGCGCGAACTTTCTGGCCGCGGCCTAGAAGAGTCTTCGCTACTACGTGTCCGGTGTTGCCGCTTGCCCCGAGAATGACGTGCATAGAGGCCTCCATTCTCAAGTTGGATGCTCGCCGATTGGAGTTGGGTTCTACACAGAAGGGCACATGGTGCTGCCGTGCTTTTGGCGGACAGCAGTCTTCGTCACGAAGCCTGGAGGGCTGCTGCGCTTCCGGTATAAATAAAGGCTGGGCCCAACCTCACAAGGGGAAGAGGAATGTCGATCGAAGGCGGCGGGAATGGCGCCAGAATCAATGCGGTAATTCTGGACTACGGCGAGGTACTTTGTCATCGGGCATCAGATGAGGAATTCAATCGCCTGGCGAATGTGTTCGGCACCGAGGAGAAAGCATTTCGAGCGCTGTGGGAGAAGAACCGAGGTGCCTTCGACCGCGGAGATATGACGGCAGAAGCCTATTGGACCGCCATGGCGAAGGACACCGGCGCAGGAATCGATGCCGAGCAACTGCATCAGGTGTGCAAGTGGGACATTGAGATGTGGGCAAGTGTGAATGCGCAGATGGTGGCGTGGCTGCGGCAACTGCGGCGCGCTGAAATCAAAACGGGACTTCTTTCGAATATGCATCCCGCGATGATTTCGCATCTTCGCGAGAATTTTGACTGGCTGAATCTATTCGACTTCAAAACGTTTTCGGCGGAGGTACGCCTGATCAAGCCGGATCGCGCCATCTATGAACACACTTTGCGCGGACTTGGGGCTAAGCCTGAGGAGACGCTATTTGTGGATGACCGGGAAATCAATGTGCGAGCGGCGAGCGAGCTCGGGATTCATGCGGTGCGCTTTGAATCGATGGAGCAACTGCGTGGTGAACTGCGGGCGATGCGATTTCCCGTATTGCCAGTGGTTCAAGAACGGGAGTAAGGCGAAAGCCGAAGCAAAGTCAAAGGGCGGACGGGACTGTCCGCCCCCCCACGGGCGCCGGTCATTTCATTAAGAGCATGACCGGCGCCGTTGCAATTTACTGAGCTGGCGTTTCGGTGGGATGCGCCTCCGTTTTAACTTCAGCGTTGACTTCGGGGGTTACAACCGGGGTGATCTTCACCGTGGCCAAGATTTTCTCCAGGCGCTGGAAGACTTCATCGCGGTTGACTGGCTGGGTGGACTCCGTTGTCGGCGAAGAGTTGGGTTCGGTGGTTGCGACTTTCAGAGCGAATTCGTAACAGGCTCCATTCTGGAAGACGTGGTAGTACTTCGAGGCTTCTTCGCGAGGGCCGTTGCTGGTTTGGCCACCGCCATTGGTTTCCGCAGACTGGAGCTCCATGTCGCCGATCATCAGCTTCGAAATCGGCGGAGTCGCCAACTGTGCGGTGGCTTCAACCGTGGGATCGGCTGGGGCTGCGGGGTTCGACTGCGGAACGGAGAATTCGCCGCACTGATCGGCAGTAAGAGTTTTGTTCACACTGACGTTGAAGAAGGCCGAGGCCAGATCCGAGTTGGGATAGCTGGAGTCGGGAACAGAGACGGCCGCGACAGCGATTCCACCAGGCTGCACGAAGTCCATGGGGGGGGAATCGGAGGAAACAAGTTCAGTGGCGGCAGCGCCAGTCTTGAGCGCGTACTTGCGCGGATATTGGAAAGAGACTCCGGAAGTTTTGTCGGCGTAGGTTGAGGTTGCCGGGGCTTTGTGGACGATTTTTTTGTGCACGGGCTTGGCGGCGGCTTGCTGCACCGGCATTACCGGGGCCGGCGTGGAACTGGTTGTGATGGGCGGAGTGAGTTGGGCGATTGGAGACTCGTTAGTGGAGCTTGCAGGTTTGGGTTTATCGCTGGAGCATCCGACGGCTACCGAACAAGCGATCAGGAGCGCGGCGAAGATCAGCGTGCTGGTGTTGTCGAGATTCTTCTGGAAGTTCTTTTTGCCCCAGGCAACGGAATTGAAAGTGGATGGGGCAGTGCGAAACAGGTTGATACGGGTCATGGTCGGTCACCTCCTGCTGCTGAGCAGCGATTGGGGAGAGTGCATGGAATGAGCCATAGGGCGGGGTGTTGATTTTACGGGGGTTAGAGTTGCGTGCCTTGATCAGGGCCGTGGCGGGTCGGACACTGTGTGGGGCGCGGGACACGGGCGACGTGCACTCAGAATTGCAAGCCGGCCTTTTTCTGCTTTCGTGTTTCGGCTTCGGCTAGCCAGCCACGGCGTAACTTTTGGGGAGGGATGCCGGATAAGTAGGGTTTGATATCGAGGATCGGTGTGCCGTGCAGCATATCGACGCCGCGCACGTGCAGGTCGGCGCCTTTGCGACGAAGCAGTTCGACGATAGTCAGGCCGATCGGGTTCGGACGGCGCGGAGATCGCGTAGCGAAGACACCGTGCGGGCGATTGTCGGAGGGCGGGGTACCGAGCAACTCAAAGCCCTGGGATCGGTCGAACTCCCAGAGGATGATGAGATGCGAGAAGCCTTCGATGTCGGTGAGGCCGGGCTCGAACTCGGGCTCGAGGTTGAGGACGCCATCGGCCTCGTGCTTTGCGCCGAGGCCTTTGGGAATCTCGCTGGTGTCTTTGTAGGGGCTGATTACAAATCCGATTGGCCGCGAGGTGAACATAGGGCGAGTGCCTCCGTGTCCATATTAACCTCGAGGCAAACGACGCCCTCGGCGTGAGGAGCGTCTGCTCTGAGCTGTTGAAGGCGTGCTTGCGCCCCATAAGCCTTACGCGGCCGCGATGCGGCGGATCAGGTCTTCTTGTTCCGATTTGCTTTCGGCGCCGATGGTGAAGGCGTCCAGGATTCCGAGGGACAAGGCATATTTGATGGCTTCATCCTGGCGTGTGGCGAGATCGCCCTGGCCGAGAATCTTCATGCCGACCACGGCTTTGCCGGCGGATTTCATTTCGCGCAGGACACTGACCACGGTTTGAGGGTCGGCGTCCATGTGCGAGCCGATGGGATTGATGCGGGCCAAATCGACTTCGACCCAGGGTGACTTCGCGGCGGCGCGTAGAGCTTCGATGCTGTGGCAGGAGCAGCCGTGAGCGCGAATGATTCCCTTCTGCTTGGCCTCGGAGAAGACATCCATCACGCCGCGGTAACGTTCGGTCCAATCGGGCTCGGTGAGGCAGTGCATGAGGCAGATATCGAGATAGTCGGTGCCAAGCTCGCGGCGGAAGCGATCGAGATCGGCGCGGGCGGTGGCGGGGTCACGGGCCCAGGTTTTTGTAAGCACGGTGACGTTATCTCGTTGCACGTGGTTGAGCGCCTCGGCAACGTGAGGATGACTTCCGTAGGAATCGGCGGCGTCGAAGAAACGGAGGCCGTGATCGTAACCATTGAGCAGAAGGTCGGAGAGTCCTTTAACGCCGAGCGCGGTTTGATTCGAATGATGACCGGAGCCGACCGTGCCGGTACCCATGGCGAGGCGGCTTGTCTTGATGCCGATGCTGCCTAGAGTGACAGTGTCGGAGGCGGAGAACTTGGTAGGAAGAGTTGTGCTGGCGAGAGCGGCCAGGATTTGTTTCGAGTTGAGCCAGGTGGCTCCTATGACCGTGGTGGAGCGGAGCAGGAATTCGCGGCGGTGCATAAGATGCTCCTGTTTGAGAGCGCGCTTGATACGAGATTACACCAAGAAAGCTTATCGCGCAGATCGCCGAGGGCGCGGAGGGGAGAGACACCCTGACACTTATTCGAATTGTTTGCGGAAGGCGGCGAGTTGCTGGTGGATTTCGGTGACCTCCCTTCTTAATTCCGCTACTTCGTTTTCCATATGGGATAGGCGATCGTCGGCGGAGGAGTCTGTCCCGCGCGAGGGCGAGCGCGCCACGTCGACGGCCGGAGGAGCGTCTCCGGATAGGAGCTGCATGTAGCGTGATTCCTTCGTTCCTGTCTGGCGCGGGAGGACGGCGGCCAGCGGAGGCTGGCGCTGAGCTAGGCGGTCGAGGGTGGAGATTACATCGTCGAGACCTTCGAAGTGGTACATACGCTCGGTGCGACCGCGGAGTTCGCCGGGAGTTTGCGGGCCGCGGAGGAGAAGCACGCAGAGAACGGCGATCTCGCGGCGATCGAAGTTGAAAACTTCCTGCAGGCGGTGCTCGTATTTGGGCACACGGCTGTCGGCTCCACTGGCCGGGCCGGCGAGACGTTTTTCCTGCAGCGTGGCAAGCGCGTGGCCGACGGAATCTTCACCCAGGGCCATCACTGGGTCGCGGTTGTTCTTTTGATTGCTGGCGTTGACCAAGGCGTTCAGCGATAGCGGATAGTAATCGGGAGTGGTGATGTCTTTTTCGACAAGCGAGCCGAGAACGCGCACTTCGATGTCAGTGAGGAGATCCACGAGGTGGATTGTACTGCAGCGGCGCGATGCGATGGACAAGGTATGCTAGTGGCGGCGCGAGGTGAAAACGATTGGCTGGGAGTCATATGGGGAATCTGCCGTTGGCGGCGGGGCTGATGGCGTACAGTTTCAAGTGGCTGCTGAAGTTCTTGAAGCCGATCGCGATTGTTGGGCTCGCCATTTATTTGCAGATCAGATTTCCGCGGATATGGGCATCGCTGGGGCTGGAGCGGATCGAACAGTTTGGGAAACGAATCACCGGGTGCAAAGGGCTCTGCGTTTTTCTTGTGGGGCTCGCGTTGTTTGTGATTCGAGGTTTGGGTGCGCTTCTTCTGGGCGTGCCGTTGCCGCGTTACCACGATGAATTCAGTTATCTTCTGGCGGCGGATACGTTCGCACACGGAAGGCTGACCAATCCTCCGCATCCAATGTGGATGCATTTCGAAACCTTTCATGTGATCTGGCACCCGACGTATATGTCGATGTATCCGCCGGGACAGGGGCTGATCCTGGCGCTGGGCGAGGTGTTGGGGAATCCGTGGATCGGCCAATTGCTGGCGGCGGCGCTGATGTGCGCTGCGATTTTCTGGATGCTGCAAGGGTGGATCCCGGCGCGATGGGCGCTGCTGGGCGGAGTGCTGGTGGTGGCGCGGCTAGGGTTGCTGAGTTATTTCACCAATGGATACTGGAGCGCATGTTTGCCGGCGGTGGGAGGGGGGCTGGTTCTGGGAGCGGTGCCGAGAATTCAGCACGGGGCGCGAAAACGCGATGCGGCGATTATGGCGATTGGATTATTTGTCCTCGCCAATACGCGTCCGTACGAAGGATTTCTGTTGAGCCTGGGCGTGGCGATTGGCTTGTGGGCATGGATTCTGGGTAAGAATGGGCCCCCGGCGCGAGTTTCGCTCATTCAGATTATATTGCCCTTCATCCTGACGCTGATTCCGCTTGCTGCATGGACTGGTTATTACTACCACAGAGTGACCGGAAATGCTTTCCGCATGGCCTATGACGTGAATCGGGAAACATACGCGATGGGGCGCTATTTTATCTGGCAAGAACCGTGGGCGCGGAAAACATACCATCACGCCAGGATGCAAGCGAAATATGAGCAGGAGCTCAAAGAGGCAGACGAGAATCAGACGCTGCGTGGATTTCTCCGGCGTGGGGGAGAAAAAGTTTATTCATTCGGGCACCTCTATCTGGTTGCACCTTTTCCGTTCGTATTCATTGCGCTGCCGTGCGCGGTGCGCGACCGGCGGATGCGAGTGCCGTGGATGATCGGCGGGATCTTTGTGATTGGGCTGGCACTCGAGGTGTGGTTTCTGCCGCACTATTTCGCTCCAGCGGCGGCATTGTTTTATCTGATTTTGCTGCAGTGCATGCGGCATCTGCGATGGTTTGAGTGGAGAGAGCGTCCGATCGGATTGGCCCTTGTGCGGGCAGTTTCGCTGATTTATCTGGCGACGGTCGTATTGCGCATCGGGATGGCGGTGGCGCACGTGCATCCGGAAAAGGAGTGGCAGCACGGAGACATGGGGCGGGCGGCCATTGTGAAGGAGTTGGATGCTATGCCGGGAAAAGATGTGGTGCTGGTGAAGTATGCTGCGGACTTTGATCCTGATCGCGAGTGGGTGTTCAACGGGGCGGATATTGATGGACAGAAGATTGTGTGGGCGCGCGACATGGGGCCGGAGAAGAATCAGGAACTGCTGGATTACTACCGCGGGCGGAAATTCTGGATCGTGGAGGCGGACGGTGAGGCACGGCTTGAGCCGTATCAACGGAATTGAACAAAAGCCCCACCCTTCGACTTCGCTCAGGGCATGCTTTCTCGCAAAGAACGCGAGAACTAGGGCACCCAACGTTTGGTTAGAGCTGATCTCCTAGAACAGGGCTGTGGGACGGCGCTTCCAGGGTTTGCCTTTTTCCTGGGAAACTTTTTCCACGTCGGTGACATAAGCTGCGACTTGGGTGACCAGGTGATGCAGATCGTTGCCGAGGCTGAAGAAGGTGAATCCTTTGTCGAGGAACTCGCCGACGCGCGGCGTGCCGAACAGGAACAGGCCGAGGATTACGTTGTTCTTGCGGGCGTGCTCGATTAATTGTTTCGTGGCAGCATCGAGTTCGGGCGATGTGTACATGTGCGGGAATTCGTATTTGTTGTAAAGGCCCATGGACATGCAGAGATCGTTTTGACCGAGGAAGAGAATGTCGACGCCGGGAACGGCGGCGATCTCGGCGATGTTTTCGATGCAGGAGGCGGTCTCGACTTGCAAGGCGACGATGCCTTCTTTGTTGAAGTTTCCGGCGTAGCCGAGGAGTCCGGCCTTGTTCATGCTGCGCTGGGGAAAATAAACGGAGCGCGTGCCGACGGTGGGGTACTTGGTGCAACTGATGGCCTGACGAGCTTCTTGGGCGGTGTTGATGTAGGGAATGAGGACGCCATCGGCGCCGAGATCGAGAGCTTGCTGGATGCCGGGGCGGTCGTCGTATCCGCCGACGCGGACGATCGACTTGGCGCCGCCGCTAGCGATGCCGCAGAGCATCGACGAAAGTTTTTCCTGGTCCATGGGGCCGTGCTGGGTATCGACGAGCAGCCAGTCATAGCCGCTGTGCGCGATCTGCTCGGCGACCGTGGGGCTGTGCGAGTTGAGGAAGAGGCCGACCTTTGGCGTGCCTAGATGCAACTGCTTCTTGAATTCGGAGCCGCTCAGTGCGGGTTCGGGCATGCGAAGTTTCTCCAGAAGAGCAAAGTTGAATTGTGTAGTGTAACGCAAAGGAGCGGCCCTGACGGCGGATGGGCCACCAATTATTTGGGTTGCTATGACCCGGGGACATGGGCTTGCTGAATTGATATAGTCTTGCGAGGAACATTCGTGGTCACGCGTGGGGGCAAGGAGCGACTATGCGGATCTTACTGAATTGGGTTTTGAGTGCGCTGGCGGTGTGGATCGTGTCGCAAGTGGTGCGCGGAATTTCTGTGAGCGGGATCAAGGGGGCGTTGATCGCGGCGCTCGTTATCGGCTTCATCAACGCGACCATCGGTGCGTTGCTGAAGATCTTGACGTTTCCTTTGACCCTCGTGACGCTAGGGTTGTTCTGGTTTGTGATCAACGCACTGATGCTCGAGCTGGCGTCTGCGCTGCTTTCGCCAAGTTTTCAGGTACGAGGATTCTTCGCGGCGTTTGTGGGCGCGATCGTTCTCAGCCTGGTCAACCTGGTGCTGAAGGGGATCGTGATGCCGTCGAGGCGGGAGCGGTAGTTCGTTGCGCGAAGCGGAGAAATTGCTTTTTCTGATTGGCGACCGGGGACCGGCTGTTGGATCGTGATGGCGTCATTCACAAGTTTTGTGAGCAGCTTGGCCCAGTCTTTGATTTTTGGCAGGTCCTCGCAGAACGACGCGCGTTTCGGGATCCAGGATTCTCAATTGCGAGTGCGTGTTGCCCACTCCTGGCTCATGGTCTAAAGATATCTCGAAGATGATGTCCGCGTCCGCGGGCGCAGAAACTGGCTCATACCAACCCCAACTTCTCATCGACGCAGTTTAAAAAATCGTAATATGCGTTCGTATCTCCAGTGAGTTTCATGATCTCCGAGCTGACAAAGGTGCTGTTGATGCCAGAATCGGGAAATGAAAACGGACTTACCGGCGAAAAGTTTTGTCGGTATCGGAGCCGGTGGCATTGTGGCTTTATTTGTGGCGATGCAAAAGCGGGTACAGCCATGAGTGCAATGCCGAAAAGGACGCAAAAGAGACTGGTTCTGGTGGTTGTGAGCATGAGTTACCTGTTCCGATCTGACTCGACTCGAGGGTTATTTGGACCCCCTCGGTGTCCCGCAAAGAATTGTTGGGTTGGGCTCGAGTAACTTCCTTCAGGCTGAGCCGGGCCGTTTGCGCGGTTTCAGAGATTCCCAGTCTTTGTCGCTGAGGGCGCGGCCGAGGTTGCTGAACTCTCCGGCGCCTTGCAGAAATTCTCCGCCGTCCATGCGGATGACTTCTCCGTTGATATAGGCTGAGCCGTCGCTTACCAGAAATGCGGCGAGATTCGCCAACTCTTCCGTGGTACCGAAGCGGTGTAGCGGATTGCGATCGAGCGCGAGGGCTTCCAGTTCGGGGCGTGGCATCAGGCGAGAGAATGCGCCTTGCGTGGGAATGGGGCCGGGAGCGATGGCGTTCATGCGGATTCCGCGATTGCCCCATTCGACGGCGAGACTGCGGATGAGGGCTTCGACTCCGGCTTTTGAGATGGCGGAAGGAACAACGTAGGCGGAGCCGACTGGGGCGTAGGTTGCGGAGATGCTCAGCACAGTTCCAGGCTGAGCGGCTTCGAGCCAGCGGCGTCCGCAGGCCATCGTGGCGTGGAGGGTGCCGAGGAGCACGATGCCGATGACGGATTCGAAGGCGCGTGGAGACAGTTCTTCAGTGCGAGCGATGAAATTTCCGGCGGCGTTGTTGACGAGGATATCGAGAGGATCCTCTTTCCAGATGGAATCGATCATGGCCTCGACGGCGTCGAGGTTGCGGATGTCGCAGGGGAGAGCATGGATGGTGCCATGGGTCGCGACGGCAAGTTCGGCGGCGGTTTGCTCGAGTACGTCTGGGCGGCGGCCGCAAATGTGGACCGTAGCACCGAGGTCGAGAAAGCGGTGAGCCATGGCTTTGCCGAGTCCGGTGCCGCCGCCGGTGATGAGAATGCGCTTGTCGCGGAGAAGATCTTTGCGAAACATGGGAGCTTGCCTCGATTCTGATATCAGAAAACAGCAGGTTCCTCACCGGTCTGACGACCCCTTCAGAATGACAAAACTATGGTGGGTCGCACGCGACGCGGAAGCCGTAATCGGCATACTGAAATTCGGGAGGGATGCTGGAGCGGGCGGAGCAGCGGGAGACTTTTACGTGATGGCGCCACGATCCGCCGCGGGACGCCTTGCGCTGGCCGATTCCTGAGCGACCTTCAGGGCCGCGTGGATTGCGCTCGGGAGAGGTGGCGTAGTAGTTGGAATCGTACCAGTCGCTGCACCACTCGTGGACGTTGTCGCACATGTTGTACAGGCCGAACGGGTTGGGAGAGTGGCGGGCGACGGGCTCGGGGCCGGTTTGCCAGCGCGTGGCGTAGTCGGGGAGAGATTGCGGCGGATCGTTGCCCCAGGGGAAATCCTGTTGCTCGAGGCCGCCACGGGCGGCGCGTTCCCATTCGGCTTCCGTGGGAAGACGGTAGGAGCGGTGGCGGGCGGTCTGCGTGGATAGCCATCGGCAGTAATGGTCTGCGTCGAACCAGGAGACGCCGGCGACGGGCTGATCGGAACCGCTAAAATTCTTGTCGTTCCAAAACGGCGGAGGGTGCGATCCGTCGGAGCGAAGGAAATGTGCGTAGTCGGCGTTGGTGACTTGAGTGGCGGCGAGCTGGTAGGCGTCCACCCAGACGCGGTGGATGGGGCGTTCGCAATCCTGACCGGAGGTGGAGCCCATGAGGAACCAGGCCGCGGGGATTGAAACCAGACGGGGCTCGATGCAGGTCGCGGGGGCAGATTGAAAGTGCGAATGGGCTGCCGACATGGTTTTCGCTGGGATGTTCCGGACTAGAGTGTAACAGCGGGACGGAGGGTTGTGATGGCCAAGCAAAAGCTGCGGTTCAAAGTGAAGATTGCGGGAAGAGAGGCAGGCGCGGTGGCCGCGATCACGCCGCCGGTGGATGTCCCGGAGTTCTTTGGGACACGGGCGCGGGTGCCGGTACGGGGAACGATTAACGGCTTTCCATTTCGCTCGTCGTTGATGCCGATGGGCGGTTGCCACATGATGCCGGTGAACCAGTCCTTGCGCACGGGCGCTGGGGTGGAGGCTGGAGATACCGTCGAGGTGGTGATGGAGCGGGACGAGGAGAAGCGCACGGTGGTGGCGCCGGCGGTGTTGAAGAAAGCGTTGGCGAAAAACAAAGTGGCGAAGGCAAACTGGGAAAAGCTCGCGTTTACCCATAAGAAGGAGATGGCGGTTTGGATCGAAGGGGCGAAGCAGGAAGAGACGCGGGCGCGGCGCTTGGCGAAGGTTATGCAGGTGCTGGAGAAGGGGACGAAGTGGACGGGGTGAATGGCTGTGACCTCTGGGGCTAAAGCCCAGCTCCAATAAAGCAATTCATAAGCGCAGCGCTGAAGCCCTGCGCCACCCAAAGGTGTTTCATTAATATGCGCGTAAAGTGCGGACGATGGTGGCGATGTCGTTTTCCTGGAAGAGGCGGATGGCGGCGATGCCGGTTGCACCGGCTTGCAGACAAGACTTGGCATTCTGCAAAGTGATTCCTCCGAGTGCGAGGACGGGGATTTTGGCGCGACAGGCCTGGCGGAGAGCGTCGAGGCCTTGCGGGCTGGTTCCGGGGGCATTTTGTTTTTCAAAGACCGGAGCCAAGAGGGCCATGTTCGCGCCGCAGGCTGCGGCTTGGACGACCTCTTCTGGGGAGTGACAGGAGATGGAGATCAGCGGATCTCGGATTGCGGTTGAATGCTTCCACATTGCGAGGACATCGGCGGGCGAAACATCCTGGGCGGGGAGGTGGACTCCGGCGGCCGATGCGGCGAGGGCGACATCGCTACGAGAGTTGATGAGGAGAGCAGTTCTGAGTTGAAAGATGATGCGGGCTGCTTCGCGGGCTAACGACTCGAGATCGCGGGTGCAGAGATCTTTTTCGCGCAGCTGGATGTAATGGACTCCGGCACTGGCGGCTTCGGCGATTTTGTCGAGGAGACGGAGGCGGCGAGCGCGTTCATCGCCGGGGAAGCCGGTGCGGTCGGTGATGTAGTAGAGGAGCGTGCTTTCGGGCATCAGGTTTCGGGTCTAGTTTAGAGCAAAGAAGATGAGGCAAGTACCTCAGGGGCTAAAGCCCAGACCTGGTGTGACGCTGATAGCGCAGCGCTCCAGCGCTGCGCCACCAAAAGCACAAGCCTGGACCACTCCGGATCAAAGCCGACACCACCCGGAACCAAAACTTGCAGCGAGCTGGAGACATATGGCGCCGAGCTGCACTCGACGGACAGGCGAGGGCGGCCGTCCCCACAAGCTACGGTCTCGTCTTCGCGATTTCGGGGAGGACTTCTTGCTCTTTTTCTTTCTTGGGAGGGCCGCCGAGGTGGTATTCGGTAAGGCCGTCGCGGAGGAAAGTGAAGGCGTCTTCAGGAGAGTCGACGAACTTGAATAAATTCAGGTCTTGCGGAGAGACGGTGCCGGCGTCGACGAAGGCCTGGAAGTTCATGATGCGATGCCAGTATTCGCTGCCGTAGATGACGACGAGAATTTTCTTGGCGAGTTTGTCGGTCTGCGCGAGGGTGAGAATTTCGAAGAGTTCGTCGATGGTGCCGAAGCCGCCGGGAAAAATCACCAGCGCTTTGGCGAGATAGGCGAACCAGAACTTGCGCATGAAGAAATAGTGGAACTCGAAGTTGAGCGAGGGCGTGATGTATTGGTTGGGATTCTGCTCGAAGGGCAGATTGATGTTGAGGCCGATGGTTTTGCCTCCGGCCTCGTGAGCACCGAGGTTGGCGGCTTCCATGACGCCGGGACCACCGCCGGTAGTGACGACGAAGCGGTGGCGGCGGGCGGGAATCTGAATGGACCACTCGGTAAGCAGAAAAGCCAGGCGTCGCGCGTCTTCATAGTAGCGAGCCATATCGACGGCGGCGCGGGCGCGCTTGAGGTTTTCTTGATGCTCCGGGGAGTTCGCTTGGTTTTTTTCCACGGCAGAAAGATTTTTCTTGGCGTCATCGCCTCCCTGGAAGCGAGCCGAGCCGAAGAAGACGACGGTGTCCTGAATCTGCTCGCGGCGAAAGCGCGAGAGCGGTTCCTGGTACTCGGCGAGGATGCGAAGAATGCGTCCGTCGGGACTGTTGATGAAGGGTTGATTCTCGTAGGCCAGAGGGGCGGGTTTAAGTTTATCGACCATGTAGGAGACTCAGTTCTGAGATCCGGCATTCATACGTTTCTCTATGCGTGGAAGCATTCGCGAAGGCCCACAGTTCCTTGGATTATTGACGATCGTGATAGTGGAGGGCTTCCCAGAAGCCGATCCAGATGTCGAGCAAACCCAGTCCACTACACAAGCCACGAAAAAATCCGGTTGAGACCAACATACGAAGCCAGGGGTAGGAAAGCAAAAGGGAGTTGTCGGTCCACTCGGGGGTCCAGGGCAAAATCACGAGCAGAACCCCAGCAACGGCACTAATCAGGACGAATAGGAAGACCGAGGTGCGATGCAGCCAGAGTTGTAGGCCGGAGTGTGCCGGGGCAGGGCCGGGTTTGGGCTCGAGGAGGCCGGTGATGGTTTCACCCTGCTCCGGGGAAGAGTGGGCAGGCACAGGACCGCTTTCGAGGGGCAGCTTGGGATCAGTGGTCACCGGATGCTCCGCTGCGGCAGGTACAAAAGCGCGCGAAAAGACTCCACGTAGGCCGGAAGCAAAGAATAAGGGACAAAACCCATCGGGCTATTCTACGACTTCAGGGGCTTGATGCGCTCGGCGACGTCGCGATAATCGATGTTTCGGCCGTAGACTTCCATGAAGTGCTTGAGAGCGGAGGGCTTGTCACCGGCGGTCTCGTAGGCAGACGCGACTTCGTAATGCAGGGCTGTTCGGGTGTCTTCGTCAATGCTTGGGGCGGTCAGAGCTTTTTGATACCAGCGAATGGCGGCCTCGGGAACGCCTTTGTCGAGGAAGCACTGAGCCAGCCAGGTATAAGTTTGCATGACTTGCGGGAACGGATGTCCGTGCTCGACGGCCTGGCAGGTCTTCTGCAACTCGCCAATAGCTTCATCGAGCAGACCCATTTCGCGGAAGGCGATGCCCAGGTTGTAATGAGTTTCCGGATCTTCTTCAGCGGCGGCGGAGCCGGCTTCCAGATCTTGTTTGAGCTCGCCGAACATTTCCGCGAGATCGACGCCAGCATCCTCGCCGAAGGGTGAAGACGGGGCGGCGGCCGGTGCGCCGGAAATGATCGGAGGAATTTGTGGAACGGGAGCAGCGGCGGCAGATTGATGCGGGACGGCTGGTGCTTGCGATGAGATTGCGGGAGAGCCAGAAGATGCCCCGGCGGCTGCGGCGCTGGCGGCCACGGGAACGCTGGCTGGCGGAACAGGGGCAGGCGGAGCGGGCCATTGCTGCGCGGGTGCGGCTGCAACCGGCGGCTTGGTTTGGAGTTCGGGCTGAGGCGCAGACTCGGGCAGCGGGGCATCCTTGAGGAAGTCATCCCCCAAGGAAGCTTCGAGATCGGCGACGAACTCACCCATGACCTCGGTTTGTTTCACTCCGAAGGCTGTGGGGGTGGCGTTGCCCACGGGCTCTAGTTCTTGCTGAACGATGTGCTGTGGGGTGTCCACCGAAGCGGTTTCGAGAGCCGGTTCGGCTTCCTGCGAGACCGCAGCTGGCAGGAAATTCTCTCCCAGGGAAGATTCCAGATCGGAAACGAATTCCTGGAGGACGCCGTGCGCCGGCTCGACAGGAGGTTCGACCACGGGAGGCTCATCAGAGACGAGCTCAGTGTAGAGAGGAGCCGGAGCTTCTTTTTGCGCGACTGGAGCAGGTGGCTCGGGAGCAATTTCTTCGACGGCAACCGGCTCTTCCGCAGCAACCGCGGGAATGTCATCCACGGTGAGTTCAGAGACAGAATCGTCCGCGGACAACTCCTCCGCTGCGGGAGCGTGTTGTGAGGCGGTCTCCATTTCAGACCGGATCGCATTGAGTGTGACTTCGTCATCGGTGACAGCCTGAAGCTTTTCGAAGGCCGCCGATGCCTGCTCGGGCATACCGTGATCGAGATAGAAACGGATTTCTTCGATGGCCTCGGCTATCTTCTCGGGATCCAGTTTTGGCGCTGCGGCCTGGCCAATCGTAACTTCATGATCGGCCGCGGCATCGGGGACCTCGATTTCCGCGGCTTCCGCAGCGGGCTCGTCGGCTTCAATGGTGAGGGCGTCATCCCACTCGGAGGAAAGATCGATCTCCGCAGTGGGCTCGGGTTCAGACGAATGCGCTGCCGCCGTGACTGGCTGGTTGTCCTGATCAATGCGCTGGTCGGACTCCTGATCGGCGACGACGGAGAATTCCAGTTCTTCCGAGGACTCGGCTGGAGCCGCGGGCCAAGGGGCCGAGGCGGTTTCGACGGGAATTTCTTCTGGAGCCGGTTCTGCCAGAGCAGGCAAATCGACAACTGATCCGGTGGAAGCGGAAATTGTCGAACGCTCTTCGTAACGATCGGCGAGTTCGCCGTAGCGGGTAGCTTCTTCGGGATATTCGGCTTCGGAGTATACGCTCTGCAGAGTGCGGCAGCAGACGCCCGCCTCGGCGAAACGCGCAGCGCGGGTGTGCAGGGCGGCGAGACGCTGGTTCAAGCGAAGATCGCTTGGCGCCTGCGGCAGAGCGGTCATCAACGGTCCCAGAGCCTTGGCCGGCATGTTGTAAGAGATGAAAAGTTCCGCGTCGGTGAGAGCGGCGCGCACGGCGAGCGCAACCGCGTCAGAATAATGTTGGTGGACGGAAGGAGAAGTAGCTTCCAGTTCATCGACGATGACGGCAGCTTCTTCGGCGGTGATGAGCTTTTCGGCGGAAGGTCCACCGAGCTGGCTGACCACCTGCTGATAATGATTCATGTGCAGGGGATTGCCGGGCTCCATGGTGGCAAGTTTTTGATAAAGATCGCGCGCGCGCGGCAGATCGCCAGACTGGACCGAAGCGTGGGCCTACAACTCGATGACTTCAGTGAGGTGTGTGGATTCTCCCGCCTTCTGAAATAGTTCGAGAAGCTTCTCGAGCGAGGCGGGATTGTCGCGCACATGCCCGATGATGGAGTGCAGGTTCTTCAAAACTTTATCGGAATCTTCAGCGAGCAGACGATCGGCGTGCTGGTCATAAACCTGAAGGGCGTTCTCATATTGGCCGGCCTGTATGAGAGCATCGGCAAAGGTGGAGATCGACGCCAGGTCATTGTGGACGGTAAGAAGTTTGCTGGCCAGCGTGCCGGCATCGGACAGTCGCCCGTTCTTGAGATAAGCCTTCAGCAGATCGCGCAGGCCGTCGGGATTGGAATCGAGGTCCGGAACTTTCTGCAGAGATTCGATGGCGGCTTCGGCGTCACCGGCTTCGAGCAGATTGCGGCCCTGCATGAGCAGCGCATAGCTGTTGCCCGGGTCGAGCGTGAGCATGCGCTGCAGGACTTCTTCGGCGCCGCTGAGCGAGCCTTTGGAACGGAGGGTTTCGGCGGCGGCGGAGAAAATCTGCCAGGCGTCATTCTTCTTGCCGAGACGGACATACACTTCCGCCAGGCGGACGCGCATGTTTGTGTTTTCCGGATCCATTTCCAGAATCTTCTGGAAGATGCGGACGGCGTTGTCGAGTTCATTGGCCTTCAGGAATTCTTCGGCGACTTGCAGATATTGGGCGCGGGCGTCGTTGAAGAGCCCCTGCTGGGTGTAGAGTTCGGCCAGCTTCAGCACGCTCTCGAGCGAAGGCTTGAGCTTGCTGATCTTCTTGTACATGGCGATGGCCTTGACCGTGAAGCCTTGCGTGGCATAGGCATCGCCTACGGTCTTGAAGCAGTCCGTGGCCTTGTCGGCCTCGCCCAGACGGGAGTAGAGGTCGCCGATCGTGTTGGTGACGGTGAGGTCCTTGGGATCGGCCTTGATGACCTTTTCGTATTCAGCAATGGCGTTTTGAATTTTGCCCTGCTGGACATACTTCTCCGCAGCGCTGAGAACCTTCTGTTTGTTGAACCCGAAACCGAACGCCATAAGGTTACGAACTCCAGCCCCTGGTGTGCACTGACAAAGCTTGTACTGAAAAACCTATCCACTGAGAACCTGATGACCGCTCCTGGGAGTGCTACCCGGAGGAACGTCACGTGGCCAAACTCCATTTTCCGAGATGGCCAGTTGGAACAAGAGCAATTGTACGGCTGGGCGGGTGGATACGCATGGTTACCAAGGGTTACCAAAAGGGAGTGTACGAAAGGGTTACCAAGGGAATCAGGGGTGGAAGGGCCGGTTACGAGCGGAATCGACCCTTGTTGAAACAGTTTCGGCGCCTAGTACAAATGCGCTATGGGGTGGCAACGCGCTAGCGTGTAATCTTTCGCGCTACCAGCGTGGAGAGAAATGTTGACCAGAGGCAGAGGCATCTATGACTTGGATTAAAACCCTACCGCTGTCGGAAGTGGATGAGAAGCTGCGGCGGGCGATGGAGGGTCAGCGGGCGCTGTATCCGGTGGAGTATGCCACACCGGTTCATCCGGACGAGTCGGGCGGGTCGACGATTGTCGGATCACACACGCTGATTCCGGAGGCGCTCTATCATGCGTTCGGAACCTTCGGGGCCCTGATGTCGCCGGAGTTGCCGTTGAGCCGGCGGCAGCATGAAATGATTGCGACCATGGTCTCGGTGACCAACCGGTGCGTGTATTGAATCGAGTCGCACGCAGAGTTTCTGCGTAGGGTGACGTTGGACCGGGAGTTGGTGGCGGCGCTGGAGACGGATTACACGATCGCGCCTATCACGCCGCAGGAGCGGGTGATGGTGGATTATGTGGTCAAGCTGAGCAAGGATGCGACCAAGGTCGGGAAGGACGATATTGAGGGGTTGCGGGCCGTGGGATTTGACGATCGCGGGATTCTGCAGATCACGCTGATTGCGTCGTGGTTCAACTACATCAATCGGGTGGCGGATGCGCTGGGGGTGGGGAGAGAGTGAAGGCTCGGGGACGTTCACAAGAATCCGAGGGCCTTGGCCAGAGTCGGAAGGCCTCCATCAGGCACAGCATATGCAGAAGAGTCAGCACTGTTTCGTTGCCCTTTGTGCAAATGCCCCCCCCACGCCCAGACCTCACCATGCTGTTCCAATCAGCAGATTCGCTCCCGATGGGCTTGACGCCGAGGGCTGTCAGCCATCCTGGCGGCACCGCCGGTCAATCAGGCGCACGCTTAAGGAAAAGTAAGGCCCAGACTCTGGCACAGTAACGTATGCGAGTGGAATGTGCAGGCGGCACCCCTTCGTTCATCGCTTTCTCACCAAGTTCGCAGCTCTGAACGGGGCTGGGATTTCTAGGCTATTGTAATGAGTGGTCCAAGAACGCGTTAGAGAGCATCTGGGATGTGCGATTGTTCCCTTCTGCTACTAAACGTGCCTAGAGGCAAGGCTTCGGTTTTATTTCTTTACTCTTCACCCCATGGCTGAATCGTTGGCAGAGTTTTTCCTGGCGAATTTTCAGGCGCACCGCGACGAGCGCGCCTACGGGCAGCGGCGTGGATACCGGATGGAGTGGTTTACCTACGGGCAGGTTCTCGAGATGGCGTTTTGGTTTTGCCGGGAGCTGAAGGCGCAGGGGATTGGCAAGGGGGACCGGGTGATGCTGTGGGGCGAGAACTGCGCGGAGTGGGTTGCGGCCTTCTTCGGATGCGCGATGTGCGGTGCGGTTGTGGTCCCGATGGATGATGGCGCTTCCGCCGATTTTGCGACGCGGGTTTCGAGACAGGTGGAGGCCAAGCTCTGGGTTTGTTCGCGACGGCACGCAGAAGGTCTTGCGGGAGCAGTTCCTGCGGTGGTTCTTGAGGATGTCAGAATCCCTCTGTCTCTCCAAACCACGGAGAGACAAGGACGGGGTAGCCGCGGTCCGGATGTGGCGATCGGCCGCGACGATCTTCTACAAATTGTGTTTACTTCCGGGACCACCGCCGAACCCAAGGGGGTGGCCATCACACATGGCAACGTGCTGGCGAACATCGCTCCGCTGGAACAGGAGATGCAGCGCTATTTGAAATATGAGCGGTGGGTGCATCCGGTGCGATTTTTGAATTTGCTGCCGCTGAGCCATGTCTTCGGACAATTCTTGGGGATGTTTCTGCCGCCGATGCTGGGCGGGATCGTGATTTTTCAGGAAGAGTTGAAGCCGTCGGAGATCCTAAGCATGATAGGGCGGGAGCGAGTGTCCGTGCTGGTGAGTGTGCCGAGAGTTTTGCAGTCCTTGAAACAGAAGATTGAGCGCGATCTGGAAGACCGAGGCAAGATCGAAGAGTTCCGGCGGCGATTCCGCAGGTCAGAAGAAAAATACTTTCTGCGGCGGTGGTGGATTTTTCGCGACATTCACCGGCTGTTTGGATGGAAATTCTGGGCATTTATTTCCGGAGGAGCGGCGCTGGATGCGGAGACGGAAGAATTCTGGGGACGGCTGGGATACGCGGCGATCCAGGGGTATGGACTGACAGAGACGACGTCGCTGATCAGCGTGAACCATCCGTTCAAGTTGGGGAAGGGGTCGATCGGGAAGGTGCTGCCGGGGCGGGAAATCAAGTTGGGGGAAGATGGAGAAATCCTTATCCGCGGAGGCGGAGTGGCGGTCGGATATTGGGGTGCGGGTCAGCCGAAGGGAGTTGCCAACGAAGATGGTTGGTATCGCACCGGAGATGTGGGAGCGCTGGATCAGGCCGGGAATCTTTATTTCAAGGGGCGCAAGAAAGAAGTAATTGTGACGCCCGCCGGACTGAATATTTATCCGGAGGATTTGGAGGCGGCATTGCGGCGGCAGCCGGAGGTGAAAGATTGCGTGGTGGTGGGAATTGAGCGCGGAGGGAATGCAGAACCGTGTGCGGTGTTGATTCTGCGCGACGATGCCCGCGCGCAGGAGGTCGTGGAGCGCGCGAATCAGGCACTAGCGGAATTTCAACGAATGCGGATGTGGGTGCCGTGGCCGCAGGGTGATTTCCCGCGCACCAGCACGCAGAAGCCGCGGCGGAATGTGCTTGCGGAATTCGCGACGAGACAGATTCTACAGCCGGGGGAGAAGGAGAGTAAGAGTGACAATCCCGTGATGGAATTGATTGGGCGCATTACGGGACGAAGCGCAACGGGAGCGAATCCTGAAGCAAAGCTCGACGCGGATCTCGGATTAAGTTCGCTGGACCGTGTGGAACTGATTAGCGCGCTGGAAGATCGCTATCAAGTGGATTTGAGCGAGACTCGCTTCAGCGCGGCGCGCACCGTCGGCGACATAGAAAAGATGTTGAGCGGTGAGCGACGGCCGCGGGCGGAATATCACTATCCGGGTTGGGCGTTGCGGTGGCCAGTAACTTGGGTGCGAGGGCTGGCACAGTACTTATTAATGATGCCAGCTGTGATGCTGCTGGGCTGGCCGCGGATCGAAGGGCGGGAAAATCTGCGAGGAGTGAATGGACCGCTGCTGGTGGTCTGCAATCATATTGACGATGTGGATGTGGGGTTTGTGCAGGCGGGCCTGCCCGCTCGGTTGAGGAATCGGATAGCAACGGCGACAGGCGGCGAGGCGCTGGAGAAGCTGCACTCGCCTGCTGTTGACCGAAGTTTCTTCGGGAAAATCTACGACCGGATTCAGTGGGTGCTGGGAGTTTCTCTGCTGAATCTGTTTCCGCTGCCGCGCGAGGCCGGGTTCCGGCAAAGCTTTGCTTATGCGGGTCAGGTCGTGGATCGCGGGTATAGTGTGCTGGTTTTCCCTGAGGGTCGACATACGGTGGATGGGAAGATGAATCCGTTCCGCGCGGGGATTGGGTTGCTGGCGAAAAATCTGGATATTCCCGTGCTACCGGTAAGGATTGTGGGATTGTTTGAAATCAAGCAGGCTGGTAAGAAGTTTGTGCGGCCGTGGAAGATTGGGGTTCGAATGGGGCGGCCGATGCAGTTTGCGGCAGACAGCGATCCGGCGAGGGTCGCGCGGGAGCTCCAGAACGCGGTGGAAGCCTTATAGCTGAGCGCTGTTTTGCTAACGTGTTCCGCGGCTAAAGCCGGGATTGATTTTGGACGCTTTATGCGGCGCTGAAGCGCTGCTCTTCCACGGTGCTGCATGTCTCCGCAATCCCCACGCTTCCCCGAGGTAGTGTGAGCCGCCCATTCTCTTACCCTTGTTACGAATCATTAATGGTTCAGCAAAATAGGTAGCGAACAGCGCACCCTATTCTGCATCCGTATTGCTCTCTTCCTGGTGAGGGTCCGATCCGATCTTTACTTCCGGCAGATTTGCGCGATCGAGAGTGCGGTTGAGGGCCGGGAGATCGATGGTGCGGAGGGCGTTCCAACGTTTCATCACCTCGGAGACTTCGTGTTCCATGGTGGCGGCGGCCTCTGATTGCGAGGCCGTGGGTTCGGCATCGACCTGCCATACTTGTCCGTACAGAATCCCAACCTGGCCGTTCACCTGGCTGAGAGTGGGTTCGCTGGCGGGTGGTGCGGCGAAACCTCCCGCTGCTCCCAGCAAGGCTGCGAATTTGTTCTGGAATGCCTGAACCGAATCGCGAACCGGGCCGCTGGCTTGCTGGCTCAGTTTTTGCAGCGGTTCGCGAATTGATCCGGCTTGTAGTACGGCTTGTGAAGTCTCGCTCAACAGCGACGCCAGACGGGTTTCAAGCTGGAACTTTTTCTCTAAGCCGGCGGTGGAGGCTTTTACGCGAGGGTCGAGCTTCAAGGTAAAGGACGCGGTATAACTCTTGCCGTTTGCGGTAAGCCGCGCGGTATACGTACCGGGCAAAGCGGTGGGACCGAGCGGTAGACGAGGCGTATCGCCCGGAATCGCGGAGATGGGATATTCATGGTGCGTGGCCTCGGGCGCGGGATAGTGCAGATCCCAAACCCAGCGGTGCATCCCGGCGGCGGAAGGCAGAGAACGGAATGGACGCAGCCAGTCGAGGGGGATGAGTTGCTTCTTCAGCTCTTCTTCTGTGACCGGTGGTTTATCGGTACCGGAAAATTTGCGAACGTGTTGGCCGTGAGCGTCTAGGATTTCGAGAATGACAGGAGTCGACGCGGCGTGCGCCAGATAGTAGTCGATCACTACGCCGTCGGGGGGATTGGAGGCGACAGGCTCGTCGGGCGGAAGCGGTGTGTCGGTGTAGGTGTTGCGCTGGATGCGGAAGGCGGGAGCCGGAGTAAAGAAGTGCGCATCGGCGCTACCACCCAGGTTGGCTACTTCGCGCAGCGGGGCGATGTCATCCAGAATCCAGAAGGAGCGGCCGTGGGTGCCGACGATGAGATCATCGTCGTGAATCCAAAGATCGCGCATGGAGGTGTGCGGCAGATTCAGTTGCAAAGATTGCCAGTGGGCGCCATCGTCGAATGAAACCCAGACCGAGTTCTCCGTTCCGGCGAATAGCAAGCCTTTGCGCGCGGGATCTTCGCGGACGGTGTCGACGGGGCCGAAGTCGGGGAGACCGACGGTGATGAGGGTCCAAGTCTTGCCGCCATCGTGAGTGCGATAGATATAAGGACGCTCGTCGTTGATGCGGAAGCGGCTGACGGACGCGTAAGCGGTATCGTCATCGAAGTGCGAGGCGCTGATCTGCGTGACCTTGCTCCAGGGAGTCAGCTCTCTTGGAGTGATGTCATTCCACTTCTTGCCGCCGTCGCGGGTCTGCCAGATCAGGCCGTCGTCGGTGCCGGCCCACAGCGTGTTGATGGTTTTGAATGAGGGGGCAAGCGCGTAGATAACACCCCGCTGCTTGTCGGCGCCTTTGGGGACGAGATTGCCGACGCCGGCTGGAATTCCCGGATTCTCACGAGTGAGGTCGGGGCTGATCGTCTGCCAGGAGTTGCCGCCGTCGATCGTTTTGAAGAGCACGTTGCTGGCAAAGTAAAGAGTGTGCGGGTCGAGAGGCGAGAACATCGTGGGCTCGCTGCGGTCGGTACGATATTTCGAGTTACGAAGCGGGATCGGAGTGATGTTCTGCACCTGGCCGGTGGACCAGTGAAACTTCGTGACTTCGCTTCGGCCGCCGCCGTAAACAATGTCCGGATCAAGGGGATCGGGGGCGACGTAGCCATATTCGATCACGCCAACGGGATGCCAGTCGCGGAAGGTGAGGGCGCCATCGTTGCCGCGGCTGGAAATGCAGACGGAGCCGCTCTCCTGCTGGCCGCCGCAGACGCGATAGGGGAAAGTTGGAGCTACCGAGACGTGATAAATCTGAGCCGTGGGCTGGTTGTACCAGGAACTCCAGGAGGCTCCGTCGTTGACGGTGACGAGGGCGCCTTGGTCGCTGACGAGAAGAATAATGTTTGGGTCGTTGGGATTGATCCAGAGATTCTGATAGTCGTCTCCGCCGGGAGCACCACGGAAGCCGGACCAGGTTTTGCCGCCGTCGGTGGACTTCATGGTTACGGTACTGGCGCTGTAGACGATATCGGCATTCTTCGAATCGACTCGGGGAATGGGAAGGTCGCCGCCGCCGATACGGCCAGAGGGGCGGGGATCGTCGGTTGCCCTGAACCAATTTTCGCCGGCATCGTCGGAGCGGTAAACGGCGAGTGCACCCGAGGCCATGCCGAGCGTGGCGTAAAGGCGGCGCGGAGCACTGGGAGCGATCGCGACATAGATTTGCGATAGATCCTTCGGCAGGCCGTTCGTCAAAGGATTCCATGTGTTCCCGCCATCACTGGACTTGAATAGGCCGCCGCCGGTTCCGTTGACTTGGTTGCCGTCTTCCCACGGACCTTCGCGAGCCTCCCACATCGAGGCATAGACAACGTCGGGATTCGAGGGATCGATCTCTACGTCGGAGGCGCCCGTGTTCTCGTCTTTGTAAATGACTTTTTGCCAGGACCGGCCGCCATCGCTGGAGCGGAAAAGGCCGCGCTCTTGATTGGGACCGTAAGGATGGCCGAGCACCGCAGCGAAGACACGATTGGGATCGCGAGGGTCGATGGCAAGCGCGGGGATTTGCTGGCCGCCGTCGCTCAGGCCGAGGTGAGTCCAGGTTTTTCCAGCGTCTGTCGATTTGTAGATTCCGTTGCCGACGGAGAGGTCGGGGCGATGCAGCCCTTCGCCACTCGCCACATAAATGATGTTGGGATTGGACGGAGCTACCGCGATGGCGCCGATCGATTGCGTGGGTTCGTGGTCGAAGATGGGGGTCCAGGTGCGGCCGTAGTCGTCAGACTTCCACACTCCGCCGTTGACCTGGCCCATATAGAAGACGTTTGGCTGGCTGGGAACACCGGTGGCGGCGCGGGTGCGACCACCGCGGAACGGTCCGATCATGCGCCAACGCAGCTCCTGATAAGTGTTCTCGGGAATCTGCTGCGCGGTGCTAGACGCGACCGGCAGCAATAACGAGAGGCAAACCAGCAGACGAAGAACGAGTTGCGGCATGGTCACTTGGGCCCCCTCCGACACCAAAAGCCAAACCACACAGCATAAACCAAATTCGTGAAAGGAGGTGCGGCGGGCGCGCTAATGAATCTCGCGCAAGCTTTGATTCAGGTCGCCGCCTTTCGGTGCTGGAGTTCCTCCGGGCTGACTGGCGACCCAGGCGCCAACCCGGTTGGCGGTTTCATTGATTTGATCGAGAGGCGCTCTCCGAAGATATCCGTGCACCAAGGCCGCGGTGAATGCGTCGCCGGCGCCAACGGTGTCAGCGACTTGCACTCGGAAGCCGGGATGCTCTGCGCGTTCGTTCGCGGATAGCAACAGGCTGCCATTCGTGCCGCGAGTAATGCAAACCAGCTTCAGATCATAAGAAGAGAGCAGGTGTCGCGCCGAATCTTCTTCTCCGAGATGGTCCAATTCCAGCAAGCGCATGACTCTGGGGAGTTCTTCGTGATTGAGTTTGACGATGGTGGCCAGCTTCATCGATTCCGCCACCACGTGGGCATTAAAGAAAGTTTGCCGGAGATTGATGTCGCAAACCCGCACCACACTTGGCTGCAAGGCAAGGAGAAAACTGCGCATGGTGGTACAACTGTGCTCTGATCGTTGTGCAAGAGTGCCGTAACAAACTGCGTCGGTGCATAGCGCCAAGTCTTGCCACTGTTGTGTCCACTGAAAAAAATCCCATGCTACGGGCTGGGCGATTTCGAAGCAGGCCTGGCCGGCACGATCCACTTTGACCTTCACGGTTCCGGTAGGATGGTCCGCGTCCCGCTGAATAAACTCGGTCGAAAGTCCAAGTTCAGCCAGTCGACGAATCGCTTCCGATCCCAAATCATCGCGGCCCAAACGGCTGGCGGGAATTCCTTCATCGCCGAGCAACGACGTGATGTAAGCGAAGTTGGCGGGAGCTCCACCTAACTTTTTGCCTTCGGGAAAAAGGTCCCACAGCAATTCGCCCAAACCTACGACGGTGTGTTTCTTGCTCATCATGAAAGTTTCGCCACCACGGCCGGAGGTTGCAGGAACGAACAAAGTGGCCGAGAATCGGGACGCACGGGTTGAGGTGGTCGCATAGAGACAGGCCTCGGAACAAAATCAGTCGACGTCAGAGGTCACAATCGCCCCATGATCCACTCCATTCAAATCAAGAGCTGGGTGAAGATACTCACGCTCGTTCTGGCGCTGGCTTCACAGGATAGCGCAAGTTGGCCCTTTGGGGCGTGGCACCGTGTGTCCGAAACCCCGGTGATTTCCCCAGAGGGAGACGGATGGGAATCAGCAGGCACCTTCAATCCCTCTGTGGTGGTGCGCGACGGGAAGATCATTATGCTTTACCGGGCCCAGGACAAGGGCGGGACTTCACGGCTGGGATACGCAGAGAGCTCCGATGGTGTCCACTTCACAAGGCGGAGCGAGCCGGTATTTTCGCCGGAGAAAGATTATGAAAAAGACGGCGGCGTGGAAGACCCGCGGCTGATCGAGTTCGGGGACACCCATTATCTGACCTACACCGGCTACAACAAGAAGGATGCGCAACTGTGTCTGGCGACTTCGAAGGATCTCATCCACTGGGAGCGAAAGGGCGTGATCCTTCCGGCTTACAAGGGGCGCTGGAACATTCGCTGGACGAAATCCGGAGCGATTGTGCCGGAAAAGATTGGCGGCAAGTACTGGATGTATTTTCTGGGGACGGCTAAAGACAATAATGACCAAGTCGGGTTGGCTAGTTCGACGGACCTGCTGCACTGGACCGAAGCCACCGATGGCCCGGTGTTACCGGTGCGTGCGGGAAAGTTTGACTCGCGCGTAGCCGAGCCCGGCCCTACGCCAATCCTAACCCCGAAAGGCATTGTCCTCATTTATAACGGAGCCGATGACAAGCTGGTATACCGGACCGGTGTGGCGTTGTTTGACCGGAACGATCCGCGTGTCTTGATCAGGCGCACGGACACTCCGATTTTTGCTCCCGAGAAAGAGTGGGAGAAGGTTGGGCAGGTGCCAAATGTGGTGTTCGTGGAAGGAATGGTGCGGCAGGGAGAGCGGTATCTGTTTTACTACGGCGGGGCGGATACGAACATCGGCGTAGCCGAGGCGCCGGCCGTCCCCTAACCGCTGGACGCGGCTGAGGCTCGCGAACCACTTGGCAGAACCGCTTAGCTATGGTCTTAAATGCTAATGATTCTGATATAGCGCCGCAAATCGGGGAGCGCGTTGAGGAAAATAAATCCCGCGTGCACCAATCCCGCGGCTCCCACCACCGTGGTGGCCCCCTGGAACGCCGACCTAACTTTTTTCATAAGGCTCCTTCGGAATCGGGGCCAAACTAGGATGTGCTACCGATTCAAAAGGAAGCCTTCGATATTTGTTTTTTGGACCTATTTCCGAAGTTGCTGAATTTCGGACTCAGGGATTCCAACCTTTTGCCCGGGAGACGGCTTCGTTCCATCGCGCGCGCAGTTCGTTCACTTGAGAGCGTGGCATGCGGGGCTCGAATCGGCGTTGGCCCTGCGAGCCAGAAAATGCCTCTATCTCTTTCCAGAATCCAACGCCCAGACCGGCCAGAAACGCGGCGCCCAGCGCGGTGGTCTCTGTCATCGCCGGACGCACCACGGGGACCCCGAGAACGTCGGCCTGAAAGTGCATGAGACTGTCGTTGGCGGACGCGCCGCCATCCACGCGCAGCTCAAGGAGCGGAGTGTGGGTGTCCGTCTGGACCGCGTCCATGAGATCTGCAACCTGGTAGACGATGCTCTCCACGGCGGCTCGCGCGATGTGGCCTGCCGTACTACCACGGGTGAGACCAAAGATTGCGCCACGGGCGTAGGAATCCCAGTGTGGAGCGCCAAGTCCCACGAAGGCGGGCACGAAATAGACTCCGCCATTGTCGGGAACGGAACTGGCCAGGGTTTCCACGTCCGATGACTTGCGAATGATCCCGAGACCATCACGCAGCCACTGCACCACCGCTCCAGCTACGAACACACTCCCTTCGAGGGCGTAGTTTGTGGTGTCGCCGATTCGCCAGGCTACCGTTGTGAGCAGGCGATTCGTCGACGCGACGGCGCGATTGCCCGTGCTCTGCAACAGGAAGCATCCCGTACCGTAAGTGTTCTTGGTAAGGCCGGGAGTAGTGCATCGTTGGCCAAACAACGCTGCCTGCTGGTCGCCCGCAATTCCTGCAATGCGAATGCCGTTGAGACCTGGGACCGAGCTCACTTCTGCGTAAACTTCGCTGGAGGGACGGACTCCCGGCAACATTGAGTCAGGGACGCCGAAGAGATCAAGCAATTCGCCGTCCCAGGTTCCAGAATGCAGATTGAAAAGCATGGTGCGGGAGGCGTTGCTGGCGTCGGTAATGTGCACCCGGCCGCCGGTCAGTTTCCACAGCAGCCAACTATCCACCGTGCCGAAGGCCAACCGGCCGGCTGTGGCAAGCTTTCTTGCGCCGGGAACGTTCTCCAGAATCCAGGAAATCTTGCTGCCGGAGAAGTAGGCGTCGATGAGCAGGCCGGTTCGCTGCTGGATGAAACTCTCGCGACCCTGCGCTTTCAGGTTTTCACAAAACGCGGCGGTACGGCGATCCTGCCAGACAATCGCGTTGCAGATGGCTTTGCCGGTGGTGCGATCCCACACAATCGTCGTTTCTCGCTGGTTGGCAATGCCGATGGCGGCGACGTCGCTGGGCTGTGCGCCGGCCTGAGTTAAAGCTTCCAGGGCGACTGCAATTTGCGATGCCGCGATTTCTTCAGGATCGTGCTCGATCCATCCGGGCTGGGGGAAAAGCTGTGTGAACTCGCGCTGGGCCACGGCCCGGACGGAGCCTTGGTGATCAAACAAGAGGGCTCGCGAACTGGTTGTGCCCTGGTCGAGAGAAAGAATGTAAGGCAAAAGGCCTCCTGCTTTTCGCGAACCTTGAATTAGCACGACGGCTGCGATGCGCGCAGAAATCGTCGAACAGCAAAATCGTAAACGGCGGCGCCGACCAGTCCTCCGAGCAGCGGCGCGGCCACCGGAACCCACCACACTCGAGGTCCATCCGTGAGCCCGTTGTTTCTGAATCCCGCCACAGCGGTGAAAAGACGTGGGCCAAAATCACGAGCCGGATTGATTGCATATCCGTGCATGCCGCCGAAGCTCATGCCGATGGCGACGACGACCAACCCGATCATGGCGGGCGCGAGATTGGCTCCTGGAGGAACGTTGAGTTCGTCGGTGATGGCCAGCACCATCAGCAACAACAGAGCGGTGCCGATCACCTGATCTAGGAATCCTGCCTGTGGCCAATCTGGAAAGGCGGGAAAGGTTGTGAAGATGCCGGCGGTTTTTTCTAGTTGAGGGTCGAATTGGTGGAAGGCCGGCAGATAATTCCGGTATACCAGGGCGGCCGCCAGAAATGCTCCTGCCGTTTGCGCGATGGAATAGGGCAGGACCTTGCGCCAAGGAAAACCGCGGAACACCGCCACCGTGAGAGTAACCGCCGGGTTGAGATGGCCTCCAGAAACTTTTCCTGCAACATAGATTCCCATGGTGACGGCGAGCCCCCAACCGAGGGTGATGTTGGTGTAGCCGCCGTGCGCGGTCGGGTTTGAGGGAAACAGAACCACCATGGCGACCACACCGTTGCCAAAAAGAATCAGAACGAAAGTTCCAAGAAATTCGGCAATCAGTTCGGCAAGCAGTGTGGGTTTGTTGCTCATCCGGCGTGCTCCTCTGCTGGCTGGCGGCAGCAGCCCTCCGAGCCGGGAGTAGTCTAGCAAGGATTGCAGAGCGTCCTCCCGTCTTTCGCGAGCCGGAACCTTCGGGGCCACCGCGACCGCGTGTCCTCGCCGGTTACCGGAAGAGTCAGCGCCGGCGTGATTTTTTCTTGACAGGCCTGGCCCAGCCTGTAAGATAAAAGAATATTTATTCATCATTATGAATAAATATTCATAATGAATAAAGTGTTACGGCAGAGAGCGGTTTTGGAAACCCTTCGGCAAGGGCCGGTTGCCAACCAGGAAGATCTACAGCGGGCGTTGCGCAAGCGGGGATTCAAGGTGGGGCAGGCAACGTTGTCGCGGGATATTCGGGACCTGCATTTGAGTAAGACGGGCAATGGATACACATTGCCCCAAGGAGACGGTGCTGGTCTGGCTCTGCCCCCGGTGCAGCGGTTGGTTCGCGAGTTTGTACTCGATGTTCGCGCTGCGCAGAACCTGCTGGTGGTGAAGACCATTATTGGCAGCGCACAGCCGGTGGCGGCGGCGTTGGATGAGCAGGAATGGGAGGAGTTGGTGGGAACGATTGCGGGAGACGACACGATCCTGATTGTTTGTCCCGACAAGGACGGCGCGAAGAGGGTTGCCCTCCGGATCGAGGAGATGCTCGGCTGATGGTAGCCAAGCTTAAAACTGCGGTGCTTGGCGCCAGTGGCTACTCCGGGCTGGAGTTGACGCGCATCCTCGAGCGCCATCCGCGGTTGCAAAAGCCGGTTTTGCTGCGGCGCGAGGGCAGTGATGGCGCGACAGATTTGGCGGAGATTTTTCCAGAACTCTCGGGTAACGGAGGCTATCCGCTGCGATCGCTTTCGTGGGGAGAACTGAAACATCAGGGCGTGCAGTTGCTTTTTCTGGCGACGCCTGATCAAGCTTCGCGGTCGCTGGTGCCGGAGGCGATAGCGCAGGGATTGCGCGTGATCGATCTCAGTGGAGCGTGGCGGCTGAAGCAGGCGCAGCATCGTGCCATCTATTCGTTTCAGGATGCCGACGCCGTCACGGCCGGGGAATTGACCGAGAGCGCAGTGTACGGGCTGCCAGAGTTGAACGGCGAACGGATTCCCTCGGCGCAGCTGGTGGCGAATCCGGGTTGCTATGCGACGTCAGTGATTCTGGCTTTGGCCCCGTTGCTTAGGGCGAAGCTCATTGACCGCAGCCGCGGAGTTATTTCTGACTCGAAGTCGGGCGTCTCAGGAGCCGGCAAAGCGCCTACCTCGAGGACTCATTTCGTTTCGGTGGCCGACAATCTTTCCGCCTATTCCGTGTTCAATCATCGGCATCTGGGAGAGATGGTGGAGCAGTTGGAGCTGGACGATGCGGAGTTAACCTTCACGCCGCACTTGCTGCCCATTCCACGAGGGATTTTGTCGACCATCTACGTTCACCTAAACCGGGCGATGAAGCCGGCGGAAGTGGAATCTTGTCTGCGTGATTTTTATGCGGGCAAACATTGGGTGCGGGTGTTTGCGACGCCGAAGCTGCCCCAGTTGCAATTTTCGCTGCATACGAATTATTGCGATCTCGGTTTTTGTCTGGCCGAGGATGGGCAGCGCCTGGTGCTGGTTTCGTGCGTGGACAATCTGCTGAAAGGTGCGGCCGGACAAGCCGTGCAGAACATGAACTTGATGTACGAGTGGGAAGAGCGGGAGGGTCTGCAGTGACGATCGTGGTGAAAATTGGCGGCGCGGCCATCGAGGATGCTGCGATGCTGCGGAAATGCGCTCAAGCCATTGCGGAGTTGGCCCAGGACGGGCATCGCGTAGCCGTCATTCACGGCGGCGGCAGCGCTCTGACTCGCATGCTGGAGCGACTGGGAAAGAAGAGCGAGTTTGTGAACGGGCTACGGATCAGCGATGCCGAGACCCGGGATACGGCGCTGATGGTATTGGGCGGGCTCATCAACAAGAAGCTGGTGGCGGCGATTCAGGCAACAGGTATGCCGGCGATTGGATTCTGCGGTGGCGATGGCATGACCTTCCGCGCGCGAAAGAAGTTTGTTCATGGACAAGACCTGGGATTTGTAGGAGAGATTTGTTTCGCGGAGCCCTGCTGGATTGAAGCGCTGTGGCGGCGGGGAGGAATTCCTGTGATGGCTTCGCTGGCGCTGGGAGCCGATGGCGAGTACTACAACGTGAACGCCGATGAAATGGCGGCATCCTGCGCCGCGGCTTGCCACGCCGACACTTTGGTTTTTCTCACCGATGTGCCCGGAGTAAGAGATGCGGCAGGCAGCGTGATGCCGTGGCTGACCACGAAACAGGCGGCAGAGCTGGCGGCGAATTCGATCATCAGCGGCGGCATGTTGCCCAAGCTGCAAGCGTGCGGGCTGGCTCTGAAACAGGGCGTGGGACGAGTAAGAATCCTGCCGGCGAATGAGGTCGAGGTGCTGCCACAGTTTTACCTGACGAAGCTTTCCTGCGGTACGGAGGTGACTTACTCATGAGCCCGTCAGTCGCTGCTCGATACCAATCGCAACCGGCGGATACGCGGGTGCAGAAGAAGGAGTCAAAGTTGAATAGTCAAGTGCAAGCAAGGACGGCGGCCGCTCCTGCGAATGCGCCGCAAGCTTTCTGGTGTCCGGATCTGGTGTCGACCTGCGATCTGGGGCCTGCTGGGGTAAACGCGGTTTTGCATCTTGCGGGAATTATGAAGACGCGCCCCGGCGATTTTCACAGGGCGCTCACTGGCAAGCAGATGGTGATGTTCTTCGAGAAAGCTTCTCTGCGAACCCGGCTGACTTTCGAGGCGGGCATGACGGGGCTGGGCGGTCTGGCAATGTTCGTCGACCAAACCCAGGAACGCCTGGGTGCCCGCGAGATCTTGAGCGACGTGGCGCACAACCTGGAGCGGTGGGTGGACGTGATTGTGCTGCGCACCTTTTCGCAGGAAACGATCGAGGGCATGGCGCAGCACGCACGTGTGCCGGTGATCAATGCGCTCAGCGACTTGGAGCATCCGTGCCAGGCGCTGGCCGACTATTTCACGTTGATGGAGCACTTCGGAGATGTGAAGAACCGTTGCCTGGCGTATGTCGGCGATGGAAATAATGTGGCGCATTCGCTGCTGCTTACGTGTGCCTGCCTGGGATCGTCGATACGAATCGCGACTCCGGCGGGCTACCAGCCGAATCCGCAGATTGTGGCTGCGGCGCGCGAAATTGCCCCCCAGACTGGTGCCGAAATTCAATTGCTGACCGATCCGCATGAAGCGGTTGCCGGAGCCCACGCGATTTACACCGATGCCTGGGTCAGCATGGGTCAGGAGCCGGAAACGGGTGAGCGAGCGCGGATTTTTCCGCCGTATCAGGTAAACGAAGAACTCATGGCAGAAGCCGCACCTGATGCGGTGTTCATGCATTGTCTCCCGGCTCATCGCGGGTTGGAAGTGACGGACGCGGTCATGGATTCCGAGCAGTCTCTGATTTTCGACCAGGCAGAAAATCGCCTGCATGTACAGAAAGCCATTCTTTATTTGCTACTGGGCGGCGGTGATCGTCTGCCCGCAAGGAGCGCTCATGCCTGAAAAAATTGTTCTTGCTTATTCCGGGGGGCTCGATACTTCGATCATCATTCCATGGCTCAAGGAAAATTACTCGTACAACGTGATCGCGATGGTCGGCGACGTGGGCCAGGGCGATGACATCGAAGCCGTGGTCGAGAAGGCATACGCCACGGGCGCAACCAAGGTGGTGGTGGAGGATCTCCGCGAGGAATTCTTGACGGGATACGTTTTCCCAGCCCTGCGCGCAGGCGCGGTGTACGAGCATAAATATCTGCTCGGCACATCGCTGGCCCGTCCGGTGATTGCCAAGCATCAGGTCGAAGTTGCTTTGCGCGAGGGAGCAACGGCGGTGGCGCATGGCTGCACAGGAAAGGGCAACGATCAGGTTCGTTTCGAGCTGACCTACCAGGCGCTCGCGCCGGAGTTGAAAGTGGTAGCGCCGTGGCGGGAGTGGACGCTGAAATCACGAGAAGATTGCCTCGATTACGCGGAGCAGCACGGCATCCCGGTGGAGGCGAGCCGCACAAAAATTCACAGCCGAGATCGCAACCTTTGGCACATCAGCCACGAAGGCGGAGAACTGGAGGATGCAGCGAATGCGCCGTTGCCGACCACGTGGCAGATGACGCGCTCGCCCCAGGAAGCGCCGGACAAAGACGAGCAGGTGACGATCAGCTTCGAGAAAGGAACTCCGGTCGCGGTCGGTGGGATGAAGCTTGACCCGGTGTCGCTGGTCGAACTGCTGAATGAAATCGGCGCGCGTAACGCCGTGGGCCGCGTGGACTTGGTGGAGAACCGCTTTGTGGGAATCAAGTCGCGCGGATGTTACGAAACCCCCGGTGGAACCTTGCTGATCGCGGTGCATCGCGAACTGGAAGCGTTGTGCCTGGAGCGTGAAGTGGCGCACTTCAAGCAGCACGTCGCTTTGAAATATGCGGAGCTGGTTTACTTCGGCTTATGGTTCACGCCGCTGCGTGAGGCTTTGGACGCGTTCGTTGCCAGCACCCAGACGGAAATGACCGGCAGCGTGACGCTGTCTTTGTACAAGGGAAACGTTTCCGTGGTGAGCCGCCAGTCCGAGCGCTCGCTCTATCGCACCGACCTTTCGTCGTTTACCATGGGCGACAGCTACGACCAGAAAGATGCGGCGGGTTTTATTCGCATCCTCGGACTGCCTTCGCGCACCCGCGCGCGCGCACGTCAGGAGGTTGCGCGATGAAGATGTGGTCGGGCCGGTTCCGGCAGCCGCTGGATCCGCAATTCGAGCGCTGGCAGAGGTCTTTTGACTTCGACCGTCGGCTGCTCCACTACGAGCTGGCCGCCAGCGCAGCGCACGCTCGCGCACTGAAAAATGCAGGTGTTCTGTCCGCCGACGAACTCATCAGCATTCTGGAAGGGCTGCAGCAGATTGGCGAAATGGCTGCCGCTGCCAACGGACTTGTCCAAGACGACGAAGCTGAGGACGTGCACCACTTCGTGGAGAAGCAGTTGGCCGCGCGGATCGGAGAAGTTGGATACAAACTGCACAGCGGTCGCAGCCGCAACGAGCAGATCGCCACCGACCTGCGCCTTTATGTGCGTGCGGCGATCGACGAGATGCGAAAAGAACTGGCCGAGGTCTGCGGAGCGTTCACCGATCGCGCCGAACAAGCCGGCAGTGAAGCGATGCCGGCTTACACGCATTTGCAACACGCTGAGCCCGTGTTGGTGGCGCATTGGCTGCTGGCTTATGTGGAGATGTTTTTGCGCGATGCCGAGCGGCTGGCTGATTGCCGCAAGCGGTTGAATGTTTGTCCGCTGGGATCGGGTGCAGTCGCGGGTGCGACTCTGCCTCTTGACCGTGCTTTCATGGCGGCAGAACTCGACTTCGCTGGTCCCACAGCAAACAGCATCGACACTACCAGCGATCGCGATTTCGTTCTTGAGTTCGTCAATGTGCTTTCGCTGTTGAGCCTGCATTTGAGCCGATGGGCGGAGGAGATGATTATTTTTTCCTCGCAGGAATTTGGCTTTGTGCAGTTGCCGGAGGCTTATTCGACGGGCAGCAGCGCCATGCCGCAGAAGAAGAATCCGGATCTTCTGGAACTCGTGCGCGGCAAAACCGGCCGAGTGCTCGGAAGCGCTACGGCTCTGATGGTCACGCTGAAAGGCTTGCCTCTGGCTTACAACAAGGACTTGCAGGAGACGCAGGAGTCGCTGTTTGATGCCGCGGATACGGCGTTAGGGTTGTTGCCGCTGGTCGCCGGTTTTATGAGGGCAGTTGAGTTCGACCATTCGCGGATGAACAAGGCGGCGCAGTCGGGATTCATGAACGCCTGGGCAGCCGCAACTTATCTGGCAAGCCGTGGCGTGCCTTCGCGGCTTGCGCATGAACAGATTGGCAAAGCGGTGAAGCTGTGCCTGGAAAAAAATTGTGAGCTTCAGGATCTGTCGCTCGACGATTTGCGAGGCCTGCACTCTGCATTCGACGAGAGCTTTTATGACTGCTTGAAGCCGGCGGCGGTATTGGCGATCCACGATGTAGGTGGCGGCACTGCGCCCGCCAGAGTGCGGCAAGGGATTGCGGCCGCGAAAAAGAAAATCAACTCCCTGCGCGAGGAGGTCCATGCGCACGCGTAAAGCCATTTTGCCGGATGCTCAGCACATCCACGATCTGATCTCTGCCTATTCGAGCGACGGTACCTTGCTGCCCCGCACGCTGGCCGAGATTTGCGAGAACGTCCGAGATTTTGTCGTTCTGGAAGAAGAGGGCCGCATCATCGGATGCGGTGCGCTGCATCTTTATGGCACGCACCTGGCTGAGATTCGTTCGATCACCGTTGCCCCTCGAACCCAGGGCAAGGGCGGAGGTAGCCGGCTGATGAAAGCTCTGGTCGCGGAAGCGAAACGGCATGAGGTCGATTGCGTCTGCCTGTTCACGCGAGCCCCCGAGTTTTTTGCGCGCCAGGGATTCCAGATCGCGCAGCGAGAAGATCTTCCCGACAAAATCTACAAGGACTGCCACGTCTGTCCCAGATTTCACCAGTGCGATGAGGTCGCAATGGTGCGCGGCAAGCTCCCCACCTTCGCCATCCTTCCCGAACCGGCGAACTGGCTGGTGAAGCTGCAGGATATATCCGGCAACGCCGTGTGATTCGCTCGCGGAATCATTTTTCCGGACAGAGAAATGCCGAGGTCTGCCCTCCGGTGCTATGATGCCGAGCGGAACCTACAACTATGTCGATCAGTGCGCCGAGCAGTTCCACCGCGGTTTCTCCTGAGTCGTCGTCTTCCTACACCATGCCGCTGGCGGTTGTGACCACGTTATTTTTCATGTGGGGCTTTCTGACTTGTCTCAATGACATTCTGGTCCCCCACCTGAAGCCAATTTTCGATCTCAATTACAAAGAGATCATGCTCATTCAGTTTGCCTTCTTTGGAGCGTATTTTCTTTTCTCCATACCCTCGGCAAAAATCATTGACTGGGTTGGCTATCAGCGATCGATGGTGTTGGGTTTGCTGACGATGGGCGTGGGCGCGTTTCTTTTCGTGCCGGCGGCCAGTGTTCCCTCCTACCCGTTGTTCCTGATTGCGTTGATCGTGCTTGCGGCCGGGATCACGTGTTTGCAGGTCGCGGCCAATCCTTATGTGACGGTGCTGGGCAAGTCCCAAACGGCTTCCAGTCGACTGAATCTCACGCAGGCTTTCAATTCACTGGGCACTTTTCTGGCACCCTTTTTTGGTGGTCTGCTGATTCTGAGCGCTGCACCGAAATCAATGGAGGAGATCCGCGCCATGGCGCCGGATGCGCTGCAGGCCTATCGCCTGCATGAAGCGGCGACGGTGAAGACGCCTTACGTAGGATTGGGGATCGCGCTGGTGGTGCTGGCGATCGCCATCGGCAGCTTCAGGTTGCCGAAGATTCCCCAGGCCCAACACAAAGTCGGCGAAAAAGTGAATGACTCCATCTGGAAGCATTGGAATCTGATCTTTGGCGCGGTCGCCATATTCGTATACGTCGGCGCCGAAGTTTCCATTGGGAGCTTTCTGGTGAACTATTTTACGCAGCCAGAGATCGGCGGCCTGACCGAAAAGGTGGCGGCTAGTTTCGTTGCTTTTTACTGGGGCGGAGCCATGGTGGGGCGCTTCATCGGATCCGGGCTATTGCAAAAAATGAAGACCGGACAACTGCTTGGCATTTGCGCGGTGTGCGCGGCCGCGCTCGTTGGCATTTCCATGCTCAGCACCGGGCACTTTGCCATGTGGAGCATCATCCTGGTCGGATGCTTCAACTCCATTATGTTCCCGAGCATCTTCACTCTGGGCGTAGCGGAACTGGGCCCGCTTACGGGGGACGGGTCAGGAATCATGATCATGGCGATTGTTGGGGGAGCAATTATTCCGCTGGCGCAAGGTGCGATAGCCGACAGGGTCGGCATTCATCACGCCTTCTTTCTTCCTGTGATCTGCTATCTCTATATTCTGTTTTTCGCGCTAAGCGGTTCGAAGCCGAACAGCGAACGGCATGCCCGGGGCTAGATGGACGAGCCCGGGAGGGACTTCAAATAGAGTCGGATCGCTGTTCGAACAGGCGAGATCAGGCGTTAAACCTGTACTGAAATCAACTCCGGGGTGCAGCGGGAGTTCTGCATCAACTTGACCGCATCTTCCGCAGTGAATCGGCCCATGGCGAGCGCCAGCTTTTTGTTGGTGGTGGTCTGGATGGGGCTGCGGTCGATCCGCAGAACGTATTCGGCGGCACGCGCACCGCCGCGATTTACCTTTACGAGGAACTTTGTGTTTTTCATGGGCTCCCTATTTTGGCTCAGGATGTGCGAAATGCGGAACGGTTAAGATCGAGCTAGCGTCGCCAGCCTACAGAGCTGGCTGAGTGCGATAAAGCTATGATAGGACCGGTCTTACGTCTGATCGCTAAAGGAATTAAGAAGAGATAAGTACCCAAATCGATTTTAGGCCCGAAGGTGGTGTTTGTCAATTAGTAAAGGTGTCATGGCTGCACGACCTGAATCGCCTGGGGATGAACCTGCTGGTCTTTGATTTCGCCGGCGTCCCAGCCGCCACCGAGAGCTTTCACAAGATAGACGGAACTCACCATCTGCTGGCCGAGTAACTGGGTCTCCAGGCGCTCGCTGGTTAACAGCGTGGTCTGCGCGGTAATGACGTCGAGGTAACTGGTGACGCCGCCTATGTAGCGATTGTTGGCGATGGCGAGGGCGCGGCGCGCATCCTCGACCGCCGCCCCTTGCGTGGTGAGAGCCTGAGAGAGCGTGCTTAGATTGCTGAGGCCGTCCTCGACCTGCTGGAAGGCAGTCAGCACAGATTGGCGATAGTTGGCCACCGACTGGTCATACGCGGCGCGAGCGGCGGACAGATTGGCGCGGTTGCGTCCGCCTTCGAAAATGGGTTGCAAAGCGTCCGCCCCAAGCGACCAGAGAAGACTGGGCGCGTTCAACAATGGCGCAAGCTCCACGCTCTGCCATCCTCCCGAGCCGCTCAGCGTAATGTTCGGATAGAAAGCCGTGCGGGCGATGCCCACCTGCGCGTTGTTGTACGCCATCTGACGTTCGGCGGTAGAGATATCTGGCCGGCGCTGCAAAACATCGGAAGGCACGCCGAGCGGGACTGGCGGAGGAGTGGCCCGCAACGGCGCCACCCGAACCGCCAGAATGGAGGCCGACCGTCCCAGCAGCACGGCGATTGCGTGTTCATACTGCGCCCGCGACTGTTGCACCAGCGCCAGCTGCGACAAAGTTGAATCGAGCAGAGCCGCTTGCTGCGCCACTTCGAGTCCACTCGCAGCACCGCCATTGTGACGGTTGTTGACCAGATCCAGACCCTTGCGTTGATAGCCTACCGACTCCTGCACCACATCGAATTCGGCGTCCAGTTCGCGCAGAGAAAAGTAGTCGGCCGCGAGTTCAGCGGTCAGCACCAGCTGTACGTTTTGAAGATCGGCAGCCGTCGATTGCAGGGTCGCGTTCGCGGCTTCCACGTTGTGGCGCACGCGGCCGAAGAGATCAGGCTCATAGTTAATGTTGAAGGGAATCGTGTAGACGCTTTGGGTGTACGGAGGAACCGGCTGCACTGCTCCATTAATAATTGTAGGCTGCTCACCGTTCAGAGGCCGATTGCCGGAGCCGCGTTCGCGGACCGCAGACGGGTCCGTAGATAACTGCGGGAAGTAATCCGCAGTCGCGACGCGCGCCAGGGAGCGAGCCTGATTCAACCGGTCGCGCGCGGCTTCAAGCGACTGGTTGGCCTGGAGCAACTGCTGTTCGAAGGTGTTGAGATCGGCGTCGTTATAGATTTTCCACCACTCGCCCTTGGGGATCGCGTCTTTGGGAGCAGCTTGCTCCCACGGTGGTTGCGTCTTCCAAGCGTCAGGCGCAGGGGTCGGTGCCGGAGGGCGGCTGTAACGCGGCCCGACCGTGCATCCCGCAACAAGGCCCAACAGAACAAGTGCGGCTGAGAGCGCGACTCGGTTCACGACGCGCCACCTGTCGGTTGGCCTTGCGTCGTTTGGCCCGGCTGCTGCTGAGGTTGCGCCACGTTGACCTGCTGCCCATCTTCAAGCGAATCGGGAGGGTTGACGACGATCCGGTCCGTGGGCGCGACGCCACCCAGAATCTCCAACGCGGTGCCGTAATCGCGGCCGATATTGATGGCGCGCAACTGCACTTTGTTGTTCGGACCGATAACAGCGACTTGCGCGCCCTGAGCGCGAAACAGCATGGTGTTCACCGGAACCGTGACCTTGTTCACGTTGGAACCGACGGCGAAGTGCACTTCTCCAAACGAACCCGGCAACAAACGACCGTCCTTGTTGGGCACATCGACTTCAGTGAGCAGGGTGCGAGTGTTCGTATCAATCGCTTCCGCCGTTCGCGCCACCGTGGCCACAAACTTTTGTCCGGGAAATTCCTGCAAGGCGACAAAGGTTTTGGCGCCGACCTTGATGTATGGAGCGTAGGCCTGCGGAACGCTGGTATAAACCCGCAGAGGATCGACCCGGGCAATGTCAAACAACTCGCGGCCAGCCGCCTGCGCACCGGCGTTGATCAGCGCCCCAGGATCGACGTTGCGTCGCGTAAGCACGCCGGTGAAGGGGGCGTAGACTTCCTTGAATCCTTCGAGCTGTTCCAGGCGGCGGACGTTGGCGTCGGCCGCGGCCAGGTTGGCCTGAGCCTGCTTGTATCCACTGGTGTTCTGGTCGGCTTCCTGAGCGGAGACGGAGTCCGTCTTGAGAAGGTTTTGCCAGCGATCGGCGGTGATTCTTGCCAGCTCCATCTGAGCGACAATTTGCTGACGCGCGGCCCGCGTTTGATTCAATTCCTGATCAACCTCGGGCGTATCGATCTTGGCCAGCAACTCGCCTTTGGTTACACGGCTGCCGATATCCTTGTACCAACGCACCAGGTAGCCGTTGGTGCGAGCGTAGATGGGAGATTCCTCATAGGCCAGCAGCGAGCCAGGCAGAATCAAATCTTCGTCCGGTTTTTCCGCCTGGGGATTCACTACCGCGACGGTGGGCACGGTCTCGCGCTCGGTTTCGTTGGCCAGAGCTCGTTCGTGACTCATGCGCGCCAACATGGTGAACCCACCGGCCGCCAGCAGAACCAGCAGCAATATTCCTACAATCGTCACAGCCTTGCGCGGAGGGGCCGGGGGAAGATCCGGCGGCGGTTGAATCGCCGCCGGCTGGTGCCGCGAATGCTGCCGGATGGTTTCGATCTCCTCGTCACGCTGAGCCTGGGCACCTGAAGCATGATGCTCCTCGCCGCTTTGCCCCTGCCGCGAACCTTGAGCACTGGCATCCGCCGAGGGGCGCCGCTCATCCCCGGGTTGATCTGACTTGCTTTCTGCACTCATTCTCGACTCCGATTCTCACGAAACTCTAGAACTGCTGCTCCCGTGCCAGCTTCGCTTCCCGGCGGCCACGAAAAATGGCGAATACACTGGGCACGAAAAACAAGGTGGCAACCGTGGCAAACAGCAACCCGCCGATCACGGCTCGCCCCAGCGGCGCGTTCTGCTCGCCGCCTTCGCCAAATCCCAGCGCCATCGGTACCATCCCGATGATCATGGCCAGCGCCGTCATCAGTACGGGACGCATACGAGTGTATCCCGCTGATACCGCGGCCCGAACTGCAGGCATTCCTTCGTCCATCTGCTCGCGCGCGAAACTTACCAACAGGATCGAGTTGGCGGTGGCCACCCCCATGCACATCACCGCTCCGGTGAGCGAAGGGACATTCAACGTGGTACGCGTCAGCAACAGGAACCAGCAGATTCCCGCCAACGCTCCCGGCAAGGCGGCGATGATGATGAAAGGATCAAGCCAGGACTGAAAGTTAATGACGATCAGCAAATAGACCAGAAGGATCGCGCCCACCAGTCCTACACCCAGGCCGATGAACGAGGAGCGCATGGTGGCCACCTGGCCGCGCACCACAATCTGGGTTCCGCGCGGCAGATGGCCGTCGAATGTTTTGAGTATTTTATTAGTGTCCGCGGCCACGGCTCCCAGATCGCGATCCTGTGTGCTGGCGTAGACATCGATGACCGGCGCCACGTTCCAGTGGTTCACGGTGGCGGCCCGCGACACCGGATACAACTGCACCAGATTGCTCAGCAACTGTGGTCCTTGTTGCGAAGTCACCGGAATGGTCATGAGATCTTGCATGTTGGTCATGCGGTATTGCGGCGACTGCACCGCGATCTGATAGGTGACTTCATTTTTCGGGTTCAGCCAGAAATTTGGCGAAGTCTGGAAGCTGCCGCTTAGCGACACCAGCACACTCTGCGCCACGTTACCGGCCGTCAACCCGACCTGCGCGGCGCGGGTACGGTCGATATCCATGTGCAGCGTGGGCAGCGAGAGCAACTGTTGGACGTGGACATCGGCGGCGCCGGGAATGTGCCGCATTTTGTTGGCAATCTGCTGCGCGATCCCATAGCTGCTTTGCATGTCCGTGCCGACGATCTGCACGTCAATGGGTGCGGGCAAACCAAAATTCAGGATCTGCGTCACGATGTCGGCAGGTTGGAAAAAGAACTCCACCCCAGGGAAGCGCTGCGGTAACACCTCCCGCAGATGCCGGGTCAGCCCCGCGGTGGGAGGATGATGCTCCGGATCGAGCGCGATAAGAATTTCCGCATCGCTGCTGCCAATGGTTCCGTTGGAACTGTAGGACTGGTTGATGCCCGAGTTGGGCAGACCGATGTTATCGAGCACGGTTTGCAATTGGCCCTTGGGAATTTCCTGGCGCAGCACGGCTTCAATTTGGTCGCAAAGGCGGGCCGTTTCCTCCACCCGCAAACCGGGCCGAGCCCTCACATGCAGCCGTAACAAGCCGGCATCCACTTGGGGGAAGAAATCTTCACCCAGGAAGAAAAATAGTCCCAGCGACAGCAGGCAAAATGCCAGAAAGCAAGCCACGAACAGGCCGCGATGCTCGATGGTGGTCTCTAACAACTGCTCGTAGCCGCGGCGGAAATCTTCAAACTTGCGTTCGAAGCCCCGCTGAAACCTGCCCAGGAACGACTTCGGAGCTTCGGCGCGATGTTCATGCCCGCGCATGATGTACATCACCAAGGTGGGAATGAGAGTTCGCGATAGAAGATAGCTGGCCAGCATGGCGAAACTCACAGCCTCCGCCAGCGGTACGAACAGGAACTTTGCCACGCCCGTCAAAAAGAACATGGGCACAAAAACGATGCAGATGCTGAGCGTGGAGACAAACGCCGGAACCGCAATCTGTTGCGCGCCGTCAAGGATGGCCTGCTTCATTTCCTTGCCCATGGCCAGGTTGCGCTCGATGTTTTCGATCTCCACGGTGGCGTCGTCGACCAGGATGCCGACGGCAAGCGCCAAACCTCCCAAGGTCATGATGTTGATGGTTTGTCCGATCGCGCCCAGCAAGATGATCGAAACAAAGATGGAGAGAGGGATGGAAATGGAGATAACAATCGTGGGGCGCCAATCGCCGAGAAAGATCAGGATCATCACGGCGGTAAGAGCAGCTGCGATCAAGCCCTCGCGCAGAACTCCCTCAATCGATGCCCGCACAAATAGAGACTGGTCAAACAGAGAAGTGATCTTCAGCGCCGGCGGCAGCGCCTGCGCCGCCTGCGCAACAATATTCTTGACCCCCGAAACAATTTGCAACGTGGACGCATTGCCATTCTTGTAAATCGACATCAATGCGCCACGGTTGCCGTCCGCCCGCACGATGTTGGTCTGGGGGGAAAACCCGTCGCGGATGTGCGCGACATCCCGCATATAGAGCGTGGAACCGTTGACCGTTTTCACCGGCAAGTCGTTCAACTCCGTGATGGTCTGCGGCGTTCCATTCATCTCCACGTTGTATTCCAGTGGACCCATCTTGATCGTGCCGCTCGGCAAAACCAGGTTCTGCGCGTTGACGGCGTTGACGATGTCAAGGGGCTGAAGCCCGTAGGACTGGAGCTTCGGCAAGTCCAGATCCACCTGAATCTGACGAATCTTGCCGCCGTAGGGATAGGGAGTAGCCGCTCCCGGCACGGTAGCCAGGTAATTGCGTAGGAAGTTCTGCCCCAGATCGAAAAGTTGTTGCTCCGGCAAAGTCTTACTGCTCAATCCGAGCTGAATGATGGGCGTGGTGGAAGCGCTGTAGGAAATGATCAACGGTGGCGTGGTGCCGACCGGAAGACTGCGCACTGTGGTTTGCCCGATGGCCGTGATCTGCGCAATTGCTCCCTGCACGTTGGTTCCCGGTCGGAAGAAAACCTTGATCACACCCAAGCCATAGACCGACTGCGATTCCATGTGCTCGATATCGTTGACCGTGGTGGTAATGCCGCGCTCGGAGTTGGCCACGATGCGGTCCGCCATGTCTTGCGGCGACATGCCCGTATAAAACCAAACTACAGAGACCACAGGAATATCGATATTCGGAAAAATATCCGTGGGCGTCCGCAAAATCGTGATCGGCGTCAAAATGATGATAACCAGCGCCATCACGATAAAGGTGTAGGGACGTCTTAGAGCTAATGCAACAATCCACATCGCTTAGGCACCAGACTTCAAAGGTAAGTACCAGGAAGAAAGGGTCTTTATCCATGGATGCAAACTGACCCTTCGATTTTCACTTTAGATTCGATACTATCCGTATTGGATTCTAAAGCCTGAACCCGATTATATATGATAGGGTAAGGCCATGCGCCAGAAGCCTGCGGCTCAAAAGTGTGGTCACCCGGAGAGAAAAAAGCGGTCTCCGGGACGTCCGCGAAGTGAACAGGCCCGCTTGGCGATCCTGCGCAGCACCTTGACACTCCTGGCGGAAAAGGGTTTTTCGGAGCTGACCATCGAATCGGTCGCCGACCATGCTGGCGTAGGCAAGGCAACGGTTTATCGTTGGTGGCCCGACAAGGCCGCACTTATCGCCGACGCCTTTGCCCGTAGCACAAAACGCAAACTCCACTTCCCCGATACCGGATCGGTGCGCACCGACATGAGCCAGCAAATGCGTCAGCTCATAAAAATCTTTCGCAGCCGCCGCGGCCGCATCGTTTCCGCAATTCTTGCCGCCGGCCAGACCGACCGAGGCGTCATCGCCGCCTTCCGCGAGCGCTTTATGATGCCCCGCCGCCAGGAAGCCTACGCGACGCTTCAGCGCGGGATCCTGCGCGGTCAACTGCCCAAGAAAATTGACATGGATCTGCTTCTCGATTCTCTCTACGGCCCAATCTACATGCGATTTCTGATTCGTCACGATCGTTTGACGCCTGAATTCGTCGAAGGTCTTTGCGAATTAACCTTAGGCGGATGTCGTCCCCATGCAAACTCGCGTCGCCGAGCCCGTTCCGCCTAGTCAGGGATTCCGGTTGGTGCATCCGCTTGGGACTCAGAATGCTATAAGCTTCTCTGCTACACGTATAGGGAGAGGTTGAAGATGGCATCGCGCAACGTGGTCTTCTGGGAAGTTGATACGCAGGCGGATTTCATGCTGCCCGGCGGCAAACTCTACGTGCCCGGAGCCGAAGGTTTGCTTCCGAATATTCGCAGGCTTACGGATGCTGCGCGCCAGGGTCGAGTCTTCCTGGTGTCGCATGGGTGCTACCACACGAAGAACGATCCTGAGTTCCAGACCTTTCCACCGCATTGCATCAAGGGCACGGCGGGTTCCTTATTCGTCCCGGAGGCGCTGACAGATAAGGTTGTCACGGTGCCGAACGAGGCCGCGGCGGAGCCACCACGAGACCTTTCACCGTACCAGCAGATTCTGCTGGAAAAGCAAACGCTCGATATTTTTGAAAGCCGGCACGCGGGGAGGCTCGTGGAGCGATTCGCGCTTGATGTGGAATTCGTCGTTTTCGGCGTGGTCACCGAATACTGCGTCCGTTTCGCGGCCAAGGGATTACTGGATCGTGGCCGCCGCGTCTCGGTTGTTCAGGATGCGATCGAAACCTTGAAGGCGGAAGACGCGCAGCGAACCACGATTGAATTGCAGAGCCTTGGCGCAAGATTGGTCACTACCCCGGAGGCTCTCGCCCTGCTCGATCGTTAATCGTTCGAAGTAGCCGGGTTGTGATGAGTGCGTGGTTTATAATCCGGCCCACTCATGAACCTGACTTCTGGCACAAAACTAGGGCCGTACGAGATCGTCTCCTTGGTGGGCGCAGGAGGTATGGGCGAGGTGTATCGCGCCCGCGACTCCCGTTTGAAGCGCGAGGTGGCGATCAAAGTATTGCCGCAAGCGCTTTCTCTGGATGCTGACCGCCTGCGGCGTTTCGAACAAGAAGCGCTGGCTACGGCGGCTCTGAATCATCCCAATATTCTGGCGGTATTTGACATTGGTACGAACGAGGGTTCGCCGTATGTCGTCTCCGAACTGCTGGAAGGAGAAACGCTGCGAGACCGTCTGCGCAGCGGCCCAGTCGTCGTGCGCAAGGCTTTGGACTATGCGCTGCAAATCGCGCATGGACTGGCCGCGGCGCACGAAAAAGGAATCATCCATCGTGACCTGAAGCCGGAGAATTTATTCCTCACAAAAGACGGCCGCGTCAAGATTCTGGATTTCGGTCTCGCCAAGCTGACTCAGCCCGATCCGAGCAAAGCCGGTGCCCACACGTCACTGCCCACCATGACGCAGGCCACCGAAGCGGGCGTGGTGATGGGCACTGCCGGCTATATGTCTCCGGAGCAGGTGCGCGGCGCTGCCGTGGACCCGCGCTCCGACATTTTCAGCTTCGGCGCAATTCTCTATGAAATGATTTCCGGCAAACGCGCCTTTCATCGCGAGACGGCGGCGGATACGATGAGCGCTATCCTGAAGGAAGATCCTGCCGATTTAAGCGCAACCAATCGCAATGTTTCTCCCGCGCTGGAGCGCATCGTGCAGCACTGCCTGGAGAAAAATCCCGAGCAGCGTTTCCATTCCGCCAGCGACATCGCGTTTGATCTGGAACATCTGACGGGAGTTTCCAGCACCGGTGCGAAGGTGACGGCGGTGGCGAGCGCTCCGCCTCGTAGCAAGCTGTTGCTCCCGATCGCCGGAGCGTTGGCAATCGCGCTGGTGATGCTGGCTCTCGGATGGTGGCTGGGCCGCGGCAGTGGCAGGGCGCCGCAGGCCGAGTATAAGCAGATCACGTTTCGCACGGGTTCGATGGGGAACGCCAGATTCACGCCCGACGGTAGCATCGTATACAGCGCGTCCTGGGATGGCGGCGAGGATCAGCTTTATTTGTCCCGCACCGATGATCCGGGCGCGCGCGAACTGGGACTGAAAGATGCCGAACTGCTATCGATCTCGAAGAGTGGAGAACTCGCGATTCGCCTCAATACCGTGCGTTACGGTGGCTATTCGCGAAGCGGCACGCTGGCCCGGCTGCCTTTGAGCGGAGGAACGCCGCGGGAAGTGCTGGAAAACGTGCAGGACGCGGACTGGTCCGCCAACGGTGATAGCATGGCGGTAGTCCGCTACGTTCCGGAAAACAGTCACTGGCGCCTGGAATATCCCATTGGCAAGGTGCTGTTTGACAGCATCGGTTGGATCAGCGACCCGAAGATTTCTCCGGACGGCAACAGGGTGGCCTTTGCCGATCATGAAAATCAAGGTGGAGACGACGAGGGTTCGGTAGCGGTCATCGGCGCCGACGGCAAGGATAAGGAGAAGAAACTTTCTTCCGGTTGGGAATCTCTTGAGGGAATTGTCTGGTCGCCTGCGGGCGATGAGATCTGGTTCACATCCAGCGATAGCGGCAGCGCCCTGAACCCTCGCGCGGTAACCCTTTCTGGCAAGCTGAGGACGATCACAAACGTTCCCGGTGGCGTGTGGCTGGAAGACATGAGGAATGGGACAGCGCTGATGGTAAGGCATCAGGAACGCATCGGAATACGTGGGTTGGGGCCAGGCGAAAAAGAGGAACGCGAACTGGGTTGGTTCGGGTGGTCGCTTCCGCGCGACATCAGCCAGGACGGCCGGAAAGTTCTGTTTGAAGAGGAAGGCAATGGTGGCGGGCCAAACTACACCGTGTTCCTTCGTGATACGGATGGGTCACCTCCCGCGAAGATTGGCGAGGGGCTGGCGGGAGCCATCTCTCCAGATGGGAAATGGGTGATTACGAGACCGGCGAAAGGCGGACCGCTGAGCCTGGTGCCTACGGGAGCAGGCGAGACCAAGACATTGACGCATGATGCGGTTGATTACGGAACCGTTCGCTTTTTCCCTGAGGGCAAGCATCTACTGGCCAGCGGAATTGAAAACGGGCATGGCCGGCGCGACTACCTGATTGATCTGAGTAATGGCGATTCCAAGCCCATTACGCCGGAAGGCGTCGCCGGGGTGAATCTTGCGCCGGACGGCAGGAGCACCGCCGGGCTGGGGCCCGACGGGAAATGGGGAATCTGGCCGCTTGACGGGGGCGGCGTTCATCCAATTCCGGGGCTGGACTCAAAATACTACATTGCCGGTTGGTTTCCGGACGGAATATCCGTATATGCGGCCTCCAGCCGGAGTGAGAAGGCTGCGAAGGTTTATCGGGTCAACACACAGACTGGAAAAATGGACTTATGGAAAACATTCGGCGCAGAAGCTGGCGCGGGGGTCACGGCAACGGGCGCGCCTCATTTTTCCAGCGATGGAACAGCGTATGCATACGTCTACGTCCGGACCCTCTCTGAGGCTTACGTCGTGATTGGATTGAAGTAGGACCGTTCTGCGCCGGGTAGCCAGATGAATTGTTAGCCGGACAGAGTTTCAATTGCTTGCACCGCATCGGGCGGGAGAACCAACTTCGAGCTGGCCAAATCCTGCTTCATGTGTTCAGCGCTCGAAGTGCCGGTAAGGGGAAGCATTCCGACCGCGCGGGCGAAGGCAAAAATGAGCTGCGCCGGAGTGACTTTCTCGCGTGCGGCGAGCGCGGCGACGACGGGATGGTGCAGCGCTTCAACGTTCGCAGTGAGCAGCGAAAATCCCTGATAGATGATCTTGCGCTCGCGACAGAATAAGCGCACATCGCGATCCCAACCCAAGCGGGCGTAGCAGCGGTTTTGCGCGAAGGCGGGAGTTTCTGCGTGGATGACGGCCATTTGCTCGAGATGCGACACAGAAATGTTGCTCACTCCGAGCAGGCGCGTGCGGCCGGCATCGCGCTCCTTCCTCATCGCTTCCCAAACCTCAGCATCGGCGTCAGTCCAGCCATATCCGGATGAAGGGCCGTGCAACACGTAGCTATCGACGTGGTCGGTGCCGAGATGTTTGAGCGAACTGGCGAGCGACTGCGCGACCTGAACCGACAAACTAGCGGCGGGATCGTAGGGAAGACGGTGGTCCTGGCCGGGCCTGTAGGTAAATTTTGTTTGCAGAAAGAGATCAGCTCGCGTGACTACTGCGGCGCGATAGGCGGCGGCCAATCCCTGACCGACGCCTTCTTCGCAGTAATGCCGACGCTGGTTGGCAGTATCGATGCCGCGAAAGCCCGCGCGCAGCGCCAGTTCGACCAGGCCAGGGGTTCGTTCTTCTTTCCAGGCAGTGCCGTAGAGAAAATCGGAAATGGGCGGGTGGGAAGATGGCATGAGGGTTATTCTGCCATGAGTGCGAGGCAGCCGTTGGTCACAGCTGCGGCAGACGGCCTGCATAATCGCCGCTTTGATTCGCGGGAGTGATCGCGATGCCTCCGGAAATAGCCGGCTACCGGTCAATCCACAAGATCGGCACAGAGCAAATCTCCTACTGCGATCGGGGCGAAGGAGCTGCCGTGGTTTTGATCCACGGAATGTTTGGAGACTTTCTAGATTGGGAGCCTGTGCTGGAGCCGCTTGCGGCATCCCATCGCGTGATCGCCCTCCCTCGTCCGTAGCGAAACTCCTCGAAGCGTCTGAATTCGGCGCGGCTGACTTACGGCACGTTCGCTGGTTTATCAGGGGCGGAGCGCCCGTGGATTTAATTGAAGCGTTCTGCGCGCGCGGCGTGATCCTGAAGCAGGGGTTATGGCCTCACGGAAGTGGGCGTGAATTGTTTTTCACACGTCTCCGGACGAGGCCATTCGAAAGCAAGTTCGATTGGCAAGCCGATGATGTTCACTCAGGCTCGGCTGGTTGATCGGGAAGGCCAGGAGGTTCCAAAGGATCAGCTGCGAGAGCTGTGTCTGCGTGCTCGGCATGTGGGCAAGGGTTATTGAAATAATCCGACGGCCACGGCGACTGCACTTGATCGCGATGGGTGGTTTCACACCGGCGACATGGCCCGCTGCGATGATGCAGGATTTTTCCACATTGTCGGCCGCTCGAAAGACATGTTCATTGGTGGCGGCGTGAATGTTGATCCGGTGGAGATTGAAGCTGAATTGCTGCGGTGCCCGGCTGTGCGCGCCGCCGCCGTCATCGGCGTGCCCGACCCCAACTGGGGTGAAGTCGGAGTGGCCTTCGGAGTTTTGACCGGCGCGACGATTCCTTCCGCCGACGAACTAAGAAACTTCCTGGCCGACGAAATCGCCAGCTATAAACTCCCGCGAGATTTCATTTTTGTAGATGCTCTGCCGCGTACGGCGTACGGCAAGGTAGTGAAGGCGGAATTAAGGGAATGGTACGAAAGGCGAAGCCCGAAAGATTCCGCGGGGACCTACTCCCTTTCGCGAATCATCTCTAAATGCACAACCGGGGACGGCTGCCCGTCCCCGGTTGTGCGTTTCTGCTGCGAGAATTATTGCGGTTGAGCTTGCGCTTGTTGTTCGTCCAGTTCCACGCCATCGCCGGCGTGAACGTCTTCCATGGCGAAGACGATCATTCCAGTGGCCGTGGTTGGCGTAGTTCCGATGACCACGATCTCACCTACGGCGCGCCGCGGCAGATCGCGCACGTGAATCACCGGGCCTTTCGACTTGGTGAGCATATTCGGATCGACGGACGGCTGCTTCATTTGCGTGTCTTCACTGATCGCGGCCTTGAAAGAAAGCGAGTCTACGGGATCGTGCAGGTCGGCTTCATAGCTGCGTACGGCGCGGAAATAGTCGCCCACCTTCACGCCCTGGTTCGCTCCTATGTTCATGTAGACCTTCTGTCCGGTGCCCAACTGTGAATCAAAATCTCTTCCCATCACGATCCGGCCCGAGACCTTGCTGCCCGTGGGCAGGAAGCGATCGAAGTGCAGGGGCGGATGAAACGCCACCATGGATTTCTCGGCAAATGGAATCGCGGTGTCTCCCGGATTGATTGGGTCACACGTGTATTCGATGTTGGCGATCGCAGCCTTGCTGCGAACGTCGACGATGCGCACCCGGCCCACTTCCTCGTAGGGCTGGCCCGTGGACTTCAGCAGCTTGCGTTGTCCGGGGTACATTTCGTACTCATTCACGTCGCGCAGAGCGCGAATAATCTGATACTGCGCGCCCAGCGTATAACCTGTGCCTTGCAGATAAATGACGTCGCCGCGAACGAACTTGGTGTCGGTGGGAGTTTCTAGGCCACCGGCCACGAAGTTGGCGTCGGGCAGAGTTTGGCGGTTGATGAAACCAGCGCAGTAAACATCTGCGTAAGTAGGCATTTGCACGCGCTGCACGGGGAAATTGGCGGTGGTCTCAATCGTACCTTGCGGCGTGGTCGCGCTTGCTGCATTCGTGTCGGCTGCCGACTGAGCCCAGGTGGCGGTTGCTGCCAGCAGCAATAAAATACCTATTTTCTTCATGTTACCTCCGAGAACAGGCACCCTCGGGTACCCTTCCCCAGTCAAATGCCTTGGAAGCATTGCTCCAAGTGGAAGGTAACAAGGGGGTAAGAGGGGGTCAAGGTTACGAGGGTGTCAGTCGGGATGCGAAAAGGAGTTTTTTCCGGGGAACTGTGAATCCCTGTTGCATCTCGAATTCGACCCCTGTAAGATTCGCGCCGAACCTATTGCTTTAATCCGAACCTGTTGATTCAAGATGATTTCTGCTGCCAAAAGCTACACGCCCCGGCTGTTGCCCTTGCGGCTTCCGCGGGTTTGCGTTGCCGTGGCTGCCCCTGACCCCCACGAACTGGTAGAGAAAGCCGAAGGCCTGATTCGCGATAACCCTTTTCTGGAGTTCAGGTTAGACTATATTTCAAAGCCCGCTCTGGCTCTGCCCAAGATCAAACATTTTCTCGAGACTCACTCCGGCATTACGGTGATCGCCACTTGCCGGCGCGTGGCCAGTGGAGGCAGATTCCGAGGGTCGATCGCGTCACAACTCGACATCCTGGCCAAAGCTGCGGCGGCAGGTTGCCAGCTCGTCGACGTAGAACTGCAGACCGCCCAGAAATGCAAGCCGGAACAACTACAGAAGTTGCGCACCCGGGCCGCTTTAATTCTTTCTTTCCACGACTTCCGAGGCACCAAGAAACTCGACCAGACTCTGGAAAAGATGCGGCAGTTTCCCGCCGATTTCTATAAAGTGGTCAGCACCGCGACCACGCTTTCCGACAACGTTTCGATGATCCAGTTTCTGGGGCGCGAAAGCGACAATCATTCCATCATTGGCGTCTGCATGGGGGAACAAGGGATCATTAGCCGAGTGTTGGGAGTCCGCGCCGGCAGCGTATTTTCCTTCGCCGCCGTGAGTCCCGGTGAAGAAACCGCTCCCGGACAAGTCAGCGCGCAGGAGTTGCGCAGTCTTTATCGCATCGAGCAGGTTGATGTCGCCACGCGGGTTTATGGGGTTGCCGGAGATCCGGTCATCCATTCGCTCTCCCCCGCCATCATGAATGCAGCGTTCCGGCGCGAAAACGTCAATGCCGTCTACCTGGCGCTGCATGCCAAGACTCTAAAGGACCTGCTCACCTGTGTGCGCGAGATTCCTATCCACGGCCTGAGCGTCACCATGCCGTACAAGGAAGCCATTCTTCCTTTTCTGGATAACACCGATTCGCACACTGCGAAGATCGGAGCCTGCAACACAGTCGTCCGCGCGCAGGACGGCAAACTCTACGGCTTCAACACGGACACTTCCGGAGTGGTGCGCCCGCTGGAGCGCCGGCTCAGCACGTTGCAGGATGCAAAAATTCTCGTGCTGGGTGCGGGAGGCGCGGCGCGGGCCGCAGTCTTTGGACTGAAGGAACGCGGGGCGGAGGTCTTCATTTTGAATCGCAGCGCGGCCCCGGCGCAAAAGCTGGCTCGCCGAGCCCACGCGCGTTCGTTGAAACGCGCCGACCTCAAGAAATATGTCTTCGATGTGATCATCAACGCCACGCCGGTCGGCATGGGCAATACCCGCGAGACTCCGCTGCAGGAAAAAGAGATCAACGCCCGCTATGTCTTCGACATGATCTACGACCCTGCCGAAACCCGGCTGCTGCAACTGGCAAAACAGCGAGGCGCGCAGACGATTCCCGGCATTGAAATGTTCGTCCACCAAGCGGCCAGGCAGTTCGAGATTTGGACAGGGAAACCCGCACCTCAGGACGACATGCTCCAGGTTGTGACGTTAGCCCTGCAGGAGCGTGCTAATCGCGCTGCCGGGGCAAAGAAGAAGTAGACGGCGACACCCCATGCAGGAGGGCAATTCCGCCTTGCGGGATCCCACATCCTTGCGCCAAAAAGCCACAAAGCCGGGCTGGTTGGCCCGGCTTTCTCTCGTGGAACTGGGTTCGGCAGTATTGCTTTGTCAGCCGCCGCCCCCAGAATGTCAAAATCTTTGTTCCCCGCCGGACCAAACGGTCCGGAAGACGCAATTCTTACATCACCAGCGCGAGATTCTCCAGTTCGTGCTGCAGAACCGGCAGAGCGCATCCGGCCATTTCAACACGGCCAGCTGCATCTAGGGCCGCTTTGGGCGAAACACCGTAGCCGCGCCCCATCAGAAAAACCTGCAACAGTTCGGCGGCTTCGTAAGAGTCGATCATGCCGCCTTGCAACAAGTCGCTGCGCAAGGCTGCCAACTCGGTTGCCGTGAATCTGTCTTTATCGTTATTGATTCTTTCCGTTGTCATCGCATTTTCAAGCATGGCCGTCATCACCTCCGACTCCGACCTGACTACCACATTTGCCTATTAGACTCATCAGCACCCATTCAAGTTGCATGCAATTCTGGTGCCGCAGCTGCCGTCTTGTTTCATATACGTACGGTAAGCCGGTTTAGATGCACAAACCCCTCTATCCATCGGAAGTTGCGGGCAAGCTAACAGAGCTCCCCAGCCAAGGTGAGGTGTCGCTGGTACCCCGCCTGCATCTCAAAACTGACACAGAGTGTCATTTCGGTCGGGAATTTGGACAGCCAGCTTCCTTCATCTGCCGCTTGGGAAATCGAGAAACACGAAGATACAGGCAGAGAGGTTTCAGGGGTGTGAAATCGGTATGAAAGTTTGAGATCGCACCCATGCCCCAAGGCGATGCATAAGCGGGACCGTAGCCGCACCGGCTTTCATTTGTCAGCGGCCGGAGTCAGGTATTCTCGATGGTCGCCTCATCCACCAGCATGATGGGAATATCGTCCTTCACCGCATACACCCGTTGGCACTGAGTGCACTTCAGGCGCTCCGGATTTTGACGATACTCGAGCGCCTGTTTGCACGCCGGGCAAACCAGAATCTCCAGCAACTCCTTTGCAATCATGGACCGCATTCTACCCCACAATTCACTATTAAGGTTGCGGGAGTGCCGAGCACAGGGGTACCGAGTCTGGAGTTGCGGCATGTTTCTCTGGGTACGACGGTACTCGCAACTCTCTGGATCGCGCCCATGCGATAGAATCTCAACGGAATTGAAAATTATGTCCGCCCGAATCCTCGACGGTGTCAGCATCGCGAACGAAATCCGCAGTGAAGTGGCCGCGGAAGTGAAGAAAATGGTCGCCGCCGGGTTTCGTCCTGGCTTGGCGGTTGTCCTGGTGGGCCACAACCCCGCTTCGGAGATCTACGTTCGCGGCAAGGTGAAAGCCAGCGAAGAGGTTGGCATTTATAGCGAACAGCACACTCCGGCTGAAACTTCCAGCACCTCCGACCTGCTCAACCTGATCAATGATCTGAACCGGCGCGATGATATAGACGGCATTCTGGTGCAGTTGCCGTTGCCTACCCAGGTAGATTCGAAAGAGGTGCTGATGGCCGTCGATCCGGCGAAGGATGTCGACGGCTTCCATCCCGTCAACGTAGGTTTTCTCTCGACTCAGCGCCCCGGGCTCGTTCCCTGCACGCCGGCCGGAGTCATCGAGATTCTGAAGCGAAGCCACATCCCCATCGCCGGGCAGGAAGCCGTGGTCGTGGGACGTAGCGACATCGTCGGCAAGCCCGCCGCCACGCTGCTGATCAATGCCAACGCCACGGTTACCGTCTGCCATTCGAAGACGCGCGATCTGCCCGGAGTCTGCCGCCGCGCCGACATTCTAGTAGCCGCAATCGGCCGCGCTGGCATGATTAGGTGTGAATTTGTGAAGCCCGGGGCCACGGTGATTGACGTGGGCATGAATAAGGTCACGGATGCCGCGGAGTTTCAGCGCCTGTTCGTTGGCAATGCGAAGCGGGAACAGACTTTTCGGGCGAGAGGATCGACCCTGGTCGGCGATGTGCACCCCGCAGTCGCTGAAGTTGCTGGAGCCCTGACGCCCGTTCCTGGCGGCGTCGGTCCCTTGACCATTGCCATGCTGATGTATAACACGGTGAAGGCCGCGAAAATGCGTCGCGGCCATCGCGTGCCGGAGCTCACCCGCGCCTGAAAACCGATTCCACCGCCGAGACCGCCGAGTTCGCCGAGAAAAGGATTTCAAGATCTTATGTTCTCGGTGTTCTCCGCGAACTCGGGGGTAAGTTTGTGTGAGAACTTCATGCTGAAAGTCGGCCTCACCGGAGGTCTCGCATCGGGTAAGTCCGTTGTGGGCGAGATGTTCGTCGCCCTCGGCGCCTATCTCGTCCAGGCGGACCACATTGCGCACGAGTTGATGCGCCCCGGCCAGCCCGTTTACAACGAAGTGGTGCGGCACTTTGGTGGGGCAATTCTCAATCCCGATCTCAGCGTCAACCGCGCCAAACTTGCGGAAGCTGCTTTTGGTTCAAGCACCTCATCCGCAGCGGCAAAGAGTTCCGGATCTTCCTCGACAATCCCATCCCGGGTTGAGGAACTGAACCGCATCGTGCATCCCGCGGTGATTCGCAGCCAGGAAGAGTGGATGGAACAGATGGGAAGTCAGGATCCGAATGCCGTCGCCATCGTGGAGGCTGCGCTCATTCTCGAGGCCGGTGCCGCGAAGCGCTTCGACCGCCTGATCGTTGTGACCTGCCACGATGAGCAACGCGTAGCCCGCTTCGCCGCCCGGCGGAAGTTGAGCATCGACGCCGCCCGCAAAGAAGTCGCCCGCCGCATGGCCGCGCAACTGCCTGAGGAAGAAAAGATCAAGGCCGCCAACTGCGTGATTGACAATTCCGGCTCGCTCGATCAAACGCATGAGCAGGTTCGCCATATCTGGCAGGAACTGCGCGGGGAAGCTGCCGCCCAGCGCTAGTTATGGTTAACGGCGGCTACAGCATTCACCGTATCTACAGCGAGTTCGTTCTGCGTGCCTATTATAAGCGGCTGCGTTCGAACCGCCTTCTTTCGTCGTCCGGTCGCTGTCGGTCACGGTTAGCCCCCCGGGTGAATCCAGGCGCACAGTACGGCCGGGTCGTGTTTTCGATAGGATGAGTCTGCGAGGCTAATTATGCGGGTGCTAATCGTCGATGACCACGAAGTCGTTCGCCGGGGCGTCCGCTCGCTCATTTTGGGCCAATCCAGCTACGAAGTTTGTGGCGAAGCGGTTGACGGGCAGGACGCGCTGAAAAAAGCCCGGCAGCTCGTTCCTGACGTGATCGTCATGGATGTCAGCATGCCGACGCTGAACGGTTTGGAAGCCACCCATCTCATCCGTGCCGCGCTTCCGGACTCCGAAGTGCTCATTCTCAGTCAGCACGAATCTCCCGAGATGATCCGCCAGGCTGCCCAGGCGAGCGCTCGCGGATATGTGGTGAAGTCCTCCATCGCAAGAGACTTGCTGGTTGCCCTGGACACGGTCAGCCGGCACCAGCCTTTCTTTGACCCAACCGTTACCCAAGCTGGCCAAGCTCCTCCTACTATTGATTCTCAGGAGATCCTGCAACGCAGTTCCGCATTGGAGCAGGCACTGCGCGAGAGTGAGGAGCTTTATCGATCCACTTTCGAACTCGCGGACCTGGGAGTGGCACATCAGAGCCCCGACGGTCGCTGGCTGCAGGTGAACGACAAGGTATGCGAAATCGTCGGTTACAGCCGAGACGAATTGCTGAAGATGAGATTCCAGGACATCACTTACCCGGATGACCTCGAACCCGAACTTAGACAACTGGAGAAGATGACCGCCGGACTCGCCGACACGTATGCGGGCGAGAAACGTTACATCCGCAAAGACGGTTCGGTGGTGTGGGTTAGTTTGCGGGTTTCCACGGTTCGTGGGCCGGACCGCCGAGTGAAGCGTTTCGTCGTGGTCGTTGAAGATATCACCGGGCGTAGAGAGGCTAAACAGGCGACGTATCGGTTGGCTGCGATTGTGGAGTCGTCCGACGACGCCATCGTATCCAAGACCCTCAATGGGATCATCGCCAGCTGGAACGCCGGGGCTCAGCGTATTTTCGGATTCACCCCCAAAGAAGCAGTGGGACAACCGATCACGATCATCATCCCGGCTGAGCTGCAGGACGAAGAAAAGCAAATCATAAAACGGCTGCGGAATGGCGAACGCATCGAGCACTACGAAACCGTCCGCATGACCAAGTCGGGCAAGAGGCTCAACATTTCCCTCACTGTTTCGCCGGTGAAAGATTCCGCGGGCCGGATTGTGGGGGCTTCGAAGATTGCTCGTGACATCACCGAGAGCAAGCGCATCGAGCGGGCGCTCAGGGAAGGCGAAGCCCGGCTGCGAGCCGCGTTCAGCCAAACCTATTCGTTTCTGCTGCTGCTGAGCTCGGAGGGAACGATTATCGAGGCGAATCGGGCGGCCTTCGAAGCCGCGGGGCTCAAGCGGGAAGAGGCAATCGGCCTCAAGTTTTGGGAACTCTGGTGGTCCCGTTTGCCCGATGAGGCGGCTACTCTGAAGGAAAGCGTGACTCGAGCCACGCGCGGCGAGTTGGTCCAGGAAGAATGCTACTACTGCCTGGCCGACGGAACTCTTCGATTTGCCCGTCGAACTCTCAGTCCGGTTCTGGACGATGCGGGAAATCTGGTGATGATCGTTGCCACCGGCTTGGACATCACCGAGCAGAAGGAACTGCGCGAAAAACTGGAGGCGCGCGTCAAGCTGCGGACTCAGGAGCTCGAGGAAAAAAACGCAGTCCTTCCGGAGCAAGCCGAAACTGTTCGCGAGCTTTCTGGCCGGCTGCTGCGCGCCCAAGACGAGGAACGTCGGCGCATTGCCCGCGATCTACATGACAGCTCGGGACAGATCCTGGTCGCGGTGCAGTTGAACCTGACGCCGATCGAAGAGGAAGCGCGGAAGATGAACGCTGATTTCGCGAAAGGCATCCAGCAAAGCCTCGATCTCGTGGAGCAGTTATCCAAAGAATTGCGCACCGTTTCCTATTTGCTTCATCCCCCGCTGCTGGACGAAGCCGGCCTGCCCTCGGCGCTGCGCTGGTATGTGGAAGGCTTTGCCGAGCGCAGCAAGATCAATGTTCAGCTCGAATTGCCGACCGACCTCGGCCGTCTTCCGCGCGACATGGAGATGACGATGTTCCGCATCATCCAGGAATGCCTCACCAACATTCATCGCCACTCCGGAAGCAAGGAGGCGAACATCCGCGTCGCTCGCTCCGCGGACGAAGTTTGTCTTCAGATCCAGGATAAGGGCCGAGGCATGCCGGTTTCGAACAACGGAGGCTCTACCTCGAAGCTTGTACGAGCCGGCGTCGGAATTCAGGGCATGCGCGAAAGAGTGAAACGACTCGGCGGCCAGCTTGAAATTCAATCGAACGAAAACGGCACTGCGGTAACCGCCAGCTTCCCGCTCGTCACACCGGTATCACGATGGCCTTCGGTTTCGTAGCTACGGAATTTTATCGCCCGAAAATTCACGGGTAATCGGCAGAGAGACCTCGGCGTGCCTACGGGCGGAAGATTGTTTAGAATCAGATCAGGACCTCCTACTCCGCTCACCCCAGCCTGGTCCTGGTGCAGCAAGGTTGCACTTATGAGACTCATACGGCCCGCAATGCTCGCTCTGCTGATCGCCGGCGCGTTCTTCTACATCACGACCTGGCGCTCAAACTCGCACCTGAGCCTTCTTCATTCCACGGATTGGTTACGCCCTCCCCCACAGGTTGAGATTACGGAAGCTGCCGGAAACGAGGGCCTCGACAGCGAAGAGCAGAACAATATTCTCGTCTATCGCAAGAACATCCCGTCGGTGGTGAACGTCACCTCGCGCGCCATGACCTTTGATTTCTTCTATGGTCTCCAACCTCAGGAGGGACAAGGCTCGGGCTTTATCATCGACAAGGACGGGCACATTCTCACCAACTATCACGTGGTCGCCGATGCTCGCCAGGTGGAAGTCACGCTGCATAATCGCAAGAAGTACAAGGCGACGGTCGTCGGCACCGATCCGGCGCATGATCTGGCTGTGATTCAGATCAAGGCACCGGACCTGGTGCCTGCAGTGCTGGGCGACTCGCGCAACTTGCAGGTCGGACAAAAGGTTTACGCCATCGGCAATCCGTTTGGACTAGCGGGGACGATGACGCGCGGAATCGTCAGTTCGATCCGTCCGGTACGCGAGCCGAATGGCGCGACCATTGACGAAGCCATTCAAACCGATGCTGCCATCAACCCGGGCAACTCGGGCGGTCCGCTCATGAACTGGCACGGCGAAGTGATTGGCATTAACACCATGATTCTGTCCAGCGTCGGTCAGAATGCAGGCATCGGCTTCGCCATTCCGATCAATACCGCCAAGGCCGTGCTCAACGATCTGATGACGCTCGGCCGAGTGCGGCGGCCGGCTCTGGGAGTACGTACGATTCCCATCAGCGCCGAACTTGCCGATGAAATGGGATTGCCCGTGGATTACGGCTTGCTGATCGTACAAGCCATCCCGGGCGGCTCGGCCGACCAGGCCGGCCTCCGCGGCGGCACCGAACGCGCCTATCTGGGGAACATCCCGATCATGTTAGGGGGAGATCTGATCGTTGCTATCGACGGCGAAAAAGTTGAGGACGAGCAGGACCTGTCACAAATGATGAACAATCACCGCGCTGGTGACACGGTGAAGATAACGATCTATCGCAACAAGAAAAAATTAGACGTGAGTGTTGCGCTGGGCGAAGCCCGGGAACAGGTGTGAAAAGAAGCAGTCTGACTTACCGTGTCATCGCCAAAATAGAATTGGGCAGAGCGTGCCGAACCCGGTATGCTGCTTTTCTGCCTATGACTGCCGTTCGTTAAGTCCGCAACTTGTAACTTTTGAACGAAAGCAGGCGGAAGTGTGCGCTTCGTTCTTGCCTTTCATTTTTTTCAATCCAGAAAGGATTTTCGACATGCAATTCGTGGATAAGGCATTGGCGCGCCGTTTTGAGGCGTGTGAAGAGATGCCGCAGGTTCTGTATGCGCGGGCGTTTCAGAAGATGCGGCCCGAGATTGGAGCTGCCGAGGAAGAAATCTGTGGCGGGCACATGATATTCGCAGGGCTGGGATCGCCGATCGGACGGGCGACCGGCTTGGGCTTGGACCAGGCGTTTACGGGAGATGACTTGGACCGGGTCGAGCAGTTCTATCGTGCGCACAAGGCGCCATCGCAAGTGGATCTTTGTCCACTGCACGATCCGGCTGTGTTTGAGATGTTCAAGGAGCGTGGCTACGGCATCGCCGAGTTGAACAATGTGCTTTACCGGCGGCTGGACCCGAAGGAAAGGCTTCGGGATGCTCCCGCGGGCTGTGAGATTCGGCGTGGGCGTCCTGAAGAGGCACGGGAATTAGGCGGCATTGTGGAACGGGCATTCTTTCCGGACGGCGCCCCGGAAGCATTCCGGGATCTTTTAACACCGCTCTACCAGATGGAGGGTGCGGTGACCTTCGCGGCGAGTGTCGAAGGCAAAGCGGTGGCTTGCGGAGCGGGGCTGGTCATTCCAAAGCGCAGAGTATTCGCGGTCTGCGGAGCCGGAACAGCCGCAGAGTTTCGCGGGCGCGGGCTGCAGACAGCTTTGTTGTGCGCGCGCCTGGCAGCTGCGGCCGGAGCCGGATGTGAGTACGCGGTTGTGGTGACCAATGGCGGCTCGGCTTCGCAACGCAATTGCGAGCGGCTCGGATTTTGTGTGGCTTACAGCAAGGTGACGGTGATTAAGGGGGTGGAATAGGGGGTCGATCCGGCGACGTCTGAGGGGCCGAGGAATGACAAAGCTCTTTTTGATGACTTTGAGGTGGAAATCCTCTTCACGCCGCGGCTTCGGCTAGGAACTCGTCGATTTCGTTCATTTCTTCGTGGTTGAGGCGGAGGTCGCCGGCGCGCATCACGCCTTCAGCCTGCTTCGCATTGCGAGCGCCGACAATGGCTCCGGTGACCGCGGGATTGTACAGGGTCCAAGCGATGGCGACTTCCCCGACCCTACGGTTGTGACGTTTGGCGATTTCTCGCAAGTGATCGACCAGTTCCAGATTACGGGAAAGACTTGGTTCCGTGAAATCAGGAGGGCTTCTTCGCCAGTCGTCTTGCGGCACTCTGGCGGCGCGCTCGCGGGTCATGGCGCCGGTGAGCAGGCCGGAATTCATCGGGGAATAAACAATGACTCCGATGCCTTCGCGCAGGCTCCGTAGCCGACGGGAGTAATCTGCAGATCAGAGTTGCCAAGTTTGCGGGTTTGCATTTCAAATCTTCTTAGTAAAGTTGGATTTGAGGCTGGGTCGATGCGATTCAGAATTCGAACGCTATGAATGTGGATGCGATTCGCGAATTTTGCCTGGCGTTTCCTGCGGCGACGGAGAATCTGCAGTGGGGAGACGAGCTTTGCTTCAAAGTTAGCGGGAAGATCTTTTTGATGCTTGGGTTGGACAATCCGCGGCTTTGCTTTAAATGTACGCCGGACAGTTTTGCGGAGCTGATTGAGCGCGAAGATATTCGTCCGGCGCCATACCTAGGGCGCTACAAGTGGGTCATGCTGGACCGAATGGACGCGTTGCGATGGGATGCGCTCAGGGATTTGATTCGGGCGTCGTATGAGATGGTGGCAGCGAAGGCGCCGAAAGGAAGCCGATCATCCTCGCCCCGTAAGAAGTCTGCAAGTCGGAACAGGAAAAGGTCTGCGCGATCCGCGGGCCGCAAACGGACGGGCTGACGAGTTCGCCAATCCGGCGAACAACGCGTGCCACCCAGGGATTTGACTCGGCTTGCCGCGGTCGGCTAGCCTCAAGAGTCCGCCCATTCCCGGATACTTCGATCTGATGCGATTTCGGCACAAATTATTGATTTTGCTGCTGCTGGCGGGTGCCTCGGTGTGTGGGGTGCCCGGCGGCTTCGGCTCCACGCAGCCCGTGCACGCGCACCACGGAATCGTGGTCAGCGTTCAAGAGTTGGCTTCGCGGGCGGGAGTCGAGATCATGCAGGCCGGCGGCAATGCGATCGATGCCGCGGTGGCTACGGGATTCGCGTTGGCGGTGGTGCATCCGGCGGCGGGAAATCTGGGCGGAGGTGGATTCATGCTGATTCGCATGGCCGAGGGCAGGACGTATTTTCTCGACTATCGCGAGAAAGCTCCGGCAGCAGCAAAGGCCGACATGTATCTGGATGCCCAGGGCAATGTGATCGAAAAGGCCAGCGAGATTGGATACAAGTCGATTGGCGTGCCCGGGTCGGTCGCGGGTATGGTCTACGCCGAGCAGAAATTTGGGAAGCTGACGCTAAAGCAGGTCATGGCTCCGGCGATTCGACTGGCGCGCGAAGGGTATGCCCTGAGCTGGAGCGAAGCGCGCGATCTGCATGATAAGTATTTGAGCCAGTTTGCGGAGTCGCGGCGAGTCTTCCAACGAGATGGCAACGATTACCAGCCGGGAGAGATTTTCCGGCAGCCGGATTTGGCGCGTACGCTGGAGCGGATCGCGGCGCAGCCGGATGATTTTTATCACGGACGGTTGGCGCAGGAGCTGGCGGCTGCCATGCAAAAGGGTGGAGGCCTGATCACCGCGGACGATCTGGCACACTACGAGGTGAAGGAGCGCGAGCCGATTCGAGGCACTTACCGCGGGTACGAAGTGATCAGCGCACCGCCGCCGTCGTCGGGTGGAACCGTCCTGATCGAATCGCTGAATATTCTAGAAGGATACGATTTGGGAAAGCTGGGGGACCGGTCCGCGGAATCGATCCATTTCACGACGGAGGCATTTCGGCGGGCATTCTTTGATCGTGCGGAATTCCTGGGAGATCCAGACTTCGCGAAGCTTCCGGTGGCACAACTGATCGACAAGAAATACGCTGCGGCGTGGCGAGATTCGATTGACGACGTTCATGCCACGGCCAGCAAGGGTCTAAAGCGGCCTGCGATTTTCAGCGAGCTGGAGCGGTATGCGGCGGCGCATCCGCGACCACTGGCGAATCACGAGTCGCCGCACACCACGCACTATTCGGTGGTGGATGCGGCAGGAAATGCGGTCGCGGTGACAACCACGATCAATGATTGGTTTGGATCACGGGTGACGGCGGATGGGTTGGGATTTTTAATGAACGACGAGATGGATGACTTTTCCGCGAAGGCCGGTGTGCCGAATGTCGATGGATTGATTCAAGGCGCGGCGAATGCCATTGGGCCGGGGAAACGGCCGCTCTCGTCAATGACTCCCACCATCGTGGTCCATGATGGAAAAATCCTTCTGGTGCTGGGTTCGCCCGGGAGTTCGAAGATTATTACTACCGTGGCGAATGTGCTGATGGGGGTAGTGGATTACGGGATGAATATCCAGGAAGCGGTGGACGCTCCACGGTTTCATAATCAGTGGCTACCGGACATATTGAACGTCGAGCAATGGTTTTCCCCGGACACGGTAAGCGTGCTGCAGAAGATGGGATATCACGTGGAGTTCGGTCTGCACGAGGGAGGCGACGTTTCTCCTTATTGGAGTGATGCGGAGTGCATTGCAATCGACCCGAAGACCGGCGAGCGACTGGGCGCCAGCGACTACCGGAGTAATGGGAAAGCGGTGGGCTACTAGGAACCGAAATTATCGAACAAGGATCCGGCATGGTGAAGGCGGTCTCAACTTATTTGTACGTGAGGGAGCGGCTGCATCCTGGAATTCTGGATGGGCTGACTCGCAGCGGAGTGCAGGCGATTGAAATCTTCGCCGCGCGGCAGCATCTCGACTATGCCAACCGCAAGGCTCACGTCAAAGAGATTGCAGAGTGGTTTCGCGGCAGTGCTGTGCCGCTGAACTCCGTGCATTCACCGCTCTATGCGGATTATGAATGGGGACGCGCTGGAGCGCCGCCGGTGAATATCGCATCCATCGATCGCGCCGGACTTGTAGAGGCAATGGATGAAGTGAAGCGGGCGCTAGAGATCGCGGAACAGATTCCATTTCGTTTTCTGGTACAGCATTTAGGACTGCCCAATGAAAGTTTCAGCGAAAAGAAATTCGAATCGGCGATGACCGCGATCGAGCATTTGCGGGCGTTTGCCAAGCCGCTGGGCGTACGCATTCTGCTGGAAAACATTCCGAACGAGCTTTCCACGCCGGAGAGATTGGTGGAGATGATTCATGCCGCTCACTTTGACGACGTGGGGATTTGCTTCGATTTTGGCCACGCGCACATGATGAGTTCGGTGAGCGAGGCTTTCGCGATCCTGCGGACGCAGATTTGTTCCACGCACGTTCATGACAATGCCAAGGTCCAGGATTCTCACTTATGGCCGGGACAGGGGACGATTGACTGGAAGCAAGCCATGGAATTGTTGCGATCCGCTCCGCAAACGCCCCCCCTGATGCTGGAACTCGGCGAGGATGAAAAGTTGAATCCACTGGAAAAGCTGAGCGCAACCTTCGAGAAGTTGGAAACGGCTTAAGGCGTTCACCGCTGAGGGCGCAGAGAAGCCGAGGGAGAGACGGTCAAATTGTTTTATTCTCTCGGTGCACTCCACGTGCTCGGCGGTAACTGAGTCGCAAAACTATGTCATCACCTGTAACTACGATTGCTGAAGTCGGGAAGCACGAGGGCCAGTCTGTCACTTTGCGGGGCTGGCTTTATAACTTGCGCGAGAGTGGGAAGCTCTTGTTTCCGCAGTTTCGCGACGGCTCGGGCGTGATTCAGGGAGTAGTGCCGAAGAACGCCGTCACGCCGGCAGTGTTTGAGACGATCAAAACGTTGACCCAGGAGTCGAGTGTGATCGTCGAAGGCAAGGTGCGGGCGGACAAGCGCGCGCCCGGCGGCTATGAGTTGGATGTGATGAATGTACAGGTGGTGCAGCGTGTGCCGGAGTCCGATCCGTATCCGATTACTCCGAAAGAACACGGCACCGAATTCTTGATGGAGCACCGGCATCTGTGGGTGCGGTCGCAGCGGCAGGCATCGATTCTTCGGGTGCGAGCGGAGATCGTGAAAGCGGTGCGGGATTTCTTTGACGAGCGCGGCTTTACACTCACCGATCCGCCGATTCTTACTCCGGCGGCTTGCGAAGGAACGAGCACGCTATTCTCGGTAGATTACTTTGAGGAGCAGGCGTATCTCACGCAGTCCGGTCAGCTATATATCGAAGCGACGGCAATGGCGCTGGGCAAAGTGTATTCGTTCGGTCCGACGTTTCGAGCGGAGAAATCGAAGACGCGGAGGCACCTCACCGAATTTTGGATGGTCGAGCCCGAGATTGCCTACGCTGAGCTTGACGATCTGATGGATCTCGCCGAAGGGTTTATCAGTTTTGTGGTGAAGCGCTGCCTGGAGAGAAGGCGCGTGGACTTGCAGGCGATCGGCCGGGACATTTCCAAGTTGGAAGAAATTGAGCCGCCCTTCCCGCGCATCAGTTATGACGATGCCGTGAAGAATCTGCAGGAGGGTCACGCCAAAGGAGCGCTAGAAGCGAAGTTCGAGTGGGGCGGCGATCTGGGTTCGCCCGATGAAACCTATCTGTCGGCGCAGTTTGACAAGCCGGTGATGGTGCATCGGTATCCCGCGAAAGTGAAAGCGTTTTACATGGAGCCGGATCCGCAGCGTCCGGAGCTGGCGCTCTGCGTAGATGTACTGGCGCCGCAAGGTTATGGCGAAATCATCGGTGGGTCGCAGCGCATGGCGTCGTACGAACTACTGGTTCAGCGCATCCACGAGCAGGGCTTACCGGAAGAGGCATTCAAGTGGTATCTCGATTTGCGCAAGTATGGCAGCGTGCCGCACAGCGGATTTGGCATGGGCATTGAGCGGGCTGTGGCCTGGATCTGCGGCTTGGAGCATGTGCGGGAAACGATTCCGTTCCCGAGGATGCTGCACCGGCTGTATCCGTAGACACTGAGCGATCGGGCGATTGGGTGATTGCGCAATTTAAACCAAGTCTCTGACTCTTTGATCTTCAATCGCCGGATCGCCCGATCACGCAATGACGAAATCTCTATGACAACTATCAGCGCCACCAACATTGCTCCCAAGAAGATTCGCGTGATCGGTGTGCCGCTGGATCTGGGGCAGTCCCGGCGGGGCGTTGATATGGGCCCTTCGGCGGTGCGGGTGGCGGGACTAGAGGCACGACTTGAGGCGTTGGGGCACGAAGTGGAAGATGCTGGCAACATTGCCGTTGCTATCCCGGAGCAGAAAAAAGAGGGCGACACTCATGCCAAGTATTTGAAGGAAATCACAGCGACCTGTACCAAGCATGCGGAACTGGTGGTGAAGACGCTCGAAGCCGGCAAAATTCCACTGGCTCTGGGCGGCGATCATTCGATGGCGGCGGGCACGGTTTCTGGCGTTGCGGAGTTTTATCGTCGTCAAAACCAGCGTGTCGGCCTGATCTGGATTGATGCGCACACCGACATTAATACGCCCGAGAGCTCACCCAGCGGCAATGTGCACGGCATGCCGCTGGCGGCGCTGATGGGGCTGGGTCCGGCAGAGTTGTCGAACATCTTCGATTTTTCTCCGAAGGCGAAGCCGGAGAACTGCGTACTGGTAGGGGTGCGCGACATCGACGCGATCGAAAAAGAGCATGTGCGCCGCGCCGGCATCGGCGTTTTCACCATGCGCGACATCGATGAGCGTGGCATGCGTACGGTAATGGAAGAAGCGTTACGTATGGCGGGGCGCGGCACCGCTGGCTATCACATTTCGCTTGATATGGATTGGATCGATCCCGAGGACGCGCCGGGAGTGGGTACTCCGGTGCGCGGCGGCGCTACGTACCGCGAAGCTCATCTGGCGATGGAAATCATTGCCGATCACGGACGCATGCTGAGCTTCGAGATCGTCGAAGTGAATCCTGTGATCGACGAGCACAATCAAACGGCGGATCTGGCGGTGGAGTTGGCGCTGTCGGCGTTTGGAAAAAAGATTCTGTAGGAATTCCGGTTAAGCAAAGGGTGCCCATGAACATCCCTCTTCGATCTGTGTTTCTGGCAGCGCTAATTGCGTTTTCGCCCTTTGCCGTTTCGCAAAATCAGCCCGCACGTCCGCCGGAAGAGGTGGCGGTTGTTTTCGGACAAAACATTCATTACTACGAAGCTGGTCAGGGGCCGGTGGTGATCCTCTTGCACGGGCTGGGCGCCGTCGAGGAAGTCTGGCTGGCGAGCTTTGGCGCACTTGCTCCCAAGTATCACGTTTACGCGCTCGACCAGATTGGCTTTGGCCATTCCGACAAGCCGCTGCTGGAATACAAGAATGCAACCTTCGTGGACTTTCTCCAGGGATTCATGCAGGCGCAGAACGTCAGTAAAGCGACGCTGGTGGGAAACTCGCTGGGAGGTTGGATCGCGATTGATTTTAGCGTGCAACACCCGGGGAGGGTGGAAAAACTCGTGCTGGTGGATTCCGCGGGCCTATCATCGATGCAGATGCCCGCTGTCGACTTGAACGCGTCTTCTTTAGCGGGAATGCGAGCGCTGCTCGAATCAATTTTCTACAACAAAAACTTGGTCGCTGAGCAATCCGTGATGCAAGTCTTCACCGACCAGGTGCGTAACAACGATGCATATACCATCCAGCGCACGCTCGCCGGTCTCGCGACTCCCCAATTTGAAGACGCAAAACTGGCTTCCATCCGCGTGCCCACGTTAGTCGTGTGGGGGGCGACAGGACGAATTAATTCCGGCAGCAAGCGCAGAGAAGCTTCGCGGCGGTATTTCAGGGGCGAAGCTGGTGGTGTTTGAAGCGTGCGGCCATGTACCACAGATTGAAAAGCCGGAGGAATTCAGTCAGGCGCTGCTGGAGTTCTTGGGCAAATAGCTCGGCGCCGCCCCGTGTAGGTACCTGCAGTGAACTGATGCGGAACTTCCTCGCGTCGAGACTGAAGGATTATGAAAAAGTTACGAGTCGGAATTCTCTTTGGCGGGCGCAGCGGAGAGCATGAAGTCTCGTTGCTCTCCGCTGCATCGGTTTTGCAAGCTATCGATAAAGATAAATATGAAGTCGTGCCGATCGGCATCACCAAGGATGGCCACTGGCTGACGGCTGCTGACGCCGAGAACCTGCTGCAGGGTAAGCTGATCATCGAGCCCCGCCAGCTGCGTGCGGGCGACCCTGAAACGACGCAAGCCGCGGCGGTCTTGGCGCAGGGCGAAGCGGTGGTGGTGCCGCCGGAGCCTGTTCACCGGCAAAGTGGGTTGGTGCCATTTCAAACGGAGGCGGCGCTCACGCGGCGCGCCAGCGATCGCGCCATCAACGTAGATGTAATTTTCCCTGTTCTGCATGGCACATTCGGCGAGGACGGAACGATTCAAGGGTTGCTCGAACTGGCTGACATCGCCTATGTAGGTGCGGGTGTGCTGGGGTCGGCCGCGGGCATGGACAAGGACATTATGAAATCCCTATTTATTGCCGCAGGGATTCCGATCGTGAAGCACGTTACGATTCTGCGCAATGCATGGGAGAAAGAGCCGAAGAAAGTTCAGAAGTTTGTAGCGACCAAGTTGAAGTATCCGGTTTTTGTGAAGCCGGCAAATTTGGGGTCGTCGGTGGGAATCAGCAAGGCGCACGATCGAAAGGAACTTGGTCCGGCCATTGAGGAAGCGGCGAAATTCGACCGTAAAATTGTCATCGAGCAAGGGGTCGGCGGGAAGAAAAACAAGGCGCGCGAGATCGAGTGTTCCGTGCTCGGCAACGACGAGCCGATAGCATCTCTGCCCGGCGAGATTGTCCCGATAAAAGAGTTCTACGACTACAACGCCAAGTATCTTGACGAAGGGTCCGAGCTGATTATTCCGGCGAAGCTCACCAAAGCGGAAACGAAGAAAGTCCAGGAACTGGCTATACGATCTTTCAAAGCCGTGGATTGCTCAGGCCTGGCACGCGTCGATTTTCTGATGGATCCGCAAACGCGCAAGATTTATCTGAACGAGATCAATACCATGCCGGGCTTCACGGCCATCAGCATGTATCCCAAGCTGTGGGCGGCTTCGGGGCTGGAGTATGAGGATCTTATTGACAGATTAATTCAGTTCGGTCTGGAGCGGCACGCCGATAAAAAGCGGAATCAGTACAGCCGGTAGCGCTGCCACTCCACCTGCATCCCCACCTTACGGGGAAACTGCCAAAGGCAGTTCGATAAAGCTCGCTTGGCCGGGAGCGTGATAGACGCGCTGTGCAGCTTTGCGGTAGTCGGCCGGCTTTGCCCAGAAAATGTTGGGCACGAAAGTTTGCGGATTCCGGTCGTACAGCGGGAACCAACTGGATTGAACCTGCACCATGATGCGGTGGCCGGGCAAGAAAACGTGGTTGGCCAGGGGAAGGTTGAAGCGATAGAGCAGCGGCTGGCCAGCGGCAATCGGCTTAGGAGTCTCAAGGCTCTCGCGATAGCGGCCGCGGAATATGTCGGCTGAAATCATCAGCTGATAGCCTCCCAGTGCGTCGTTGCCGGCCACTTCGTCGGGATACACGTCGATCAACTTGACCACCCAGTCGGAGTCGGTGCCGCTGGTCGAGGCCACGAGATTGGCGACTGGTTGTCCGCTGATCTGCATGGCAGAGGTCAAGACGTCGGAAGTGAACACTACGACATCTGGACGGCCGGAAGCCTCGCGCTGATCGTCGACCAGCCACAGGGCCCAAGTAAAGCGACCGCCGTATCCCATGGGCTGGATGGGGCGCGCGCGAAAAGGTACCGGTTTGGCCGGGTCAGAGATATATTCGTCGAACGCTGCGTCGCCCGTCTTCGGCGCGGCCAGACTCACCTTTAGTCCGGCGGTTAGATAAAGAGGCGTCGGTTGCAAGGTGCAGCCGCTCGCGCAGCCAGCTGGCCATGTGGGTAATCGACGCCAGGTGTTGGTTCCGGTTTCAAAAGCGGTGACGGGCGCGATGTCGGCTTTCGGAGCGCCGTCTTTAAGATATTTATCTAGGAAAGGCCGAAGAATTTCCTGCCGGAAATAGAGTCCGGTGTCGCTGTCAAATTTTATGGCTCCGAGTGAGCTGCCATCGCCAATCTCTTGGCCGTGATGCCATGGACCCAGCACGAGAAATAACTTGTCATTGTTCGCGTCGCTTGCTTTAAGCGCTTTATAGACTGCGGGCGCGCCGTAAATATCTTCCTGATCCCACAAGCTGTCGACCAGCATGGTGGGGACCTTCAGAGGCTGAGCGGCGAGAATGCGATCCATCGCTTGTCCTTGCCACCAGGAATCGTAACTCGGATGATCGAGAAGTTTGCGCCAGAAGCCGACTTGTTCGAGTCCATGACGGCGACCGAGTTCACCGGCTGAAACGGCTTCCATGAAGACGTCATAGTCATCGAAGTGGTCGGTCCACCATTTTTCGTCGTTGCTGCGCGTGGCCTCCTGATCGTAGATGTAGCCCATATTCTGTTCGCGAAAGGCGCCGTTGTGGAACCAGTCATCGCCCATCCATCCGTCGACCATGGGATTCATGGGCACAGCAACTTTTAAAGCCGGATGCGGATTGACCAGCCCCATCAAAGTGGTGAAGCCGTCATAGGAAATTCCGAGGATACCGACTTTGCCGTTACTCTCCTGAACATTTCTTACCAGCCAATCGATCGTGTCATAGGTGTCGGTGGAGTGATCGACGGGCGTGGGATTCAGCGCACCATGCAGCGGGCGGTTCATGACGTAGTCGCCTTCGGAACCATACTTTCCGCGAACGTCTTGCACCACGCGAATGTAGCCGCCTTCGACGATCACGTCGGTTGCATTGTCATAGCCGCTCAGGATGGGGCCGAGATGCGCACTTGCGGCGTGGCTGGTTTGCGCGGTGGCGCTGTAAGGTGTGCGGGTAAGCAGGATCGGCGCACGCTTTGAGCCTTTGGGTAGAACGATCACGGTGTGCAGTCGCACGCCGTCGCGCATCGGGATCATCACGTCGCGCTTAACGTAATCAAAGCTCGAGGTGACCGGCGTGAACGTCTCGGGCGTCTCGCTGGACAGATCGGAGGATGAGGCACGTCCTGCGCTCTGGGCGGAACAGGGTGTAACGAATAAGAGCTCGCCGAAAACAACGGCGAAGACAAGTGTGTGACGGAGCCGAAAAATCGTAGACCACAAATGCTCTTCCCAGAATCCAAAACGGTTTCCCATGCTCACCTCGCGAATGAAGAGTGTACCGATGGATTGCGTTTGGAACAACTGGCGTAGTTATAGCGAACGCAGGAGTAAGGAGAAAGAAAATGGACGCGGTAATTTCCGATCGCCTATTCGTAATCACCGGTGGCCCGGGTTCGGGAAAGAGTGCGCTGATTGAAGCGCTGGCGGGACAGGGCATCTGCACCATGCCGGAGGCCGGGCGAGCAATCATTCAGGATCAGGTTGCCATCGGCGGCGAGGCCTTGCCTTGGTCGGATCGGCGCGCGTTCGCGGAACTGATGCTCAGTTGGGAAATGCGATCGTATCGGGCCGGGCTGAGGCTGACTGGCCCTGTGATTTTCGATCGCGGCGTGCCCGATGTGCTCGGCTACCTGCGTTTTAGTAACCTGCCCATCCCTTCCCATGTAGAGCGGGCGGCGCAGATATTTCGCTATCATTTCGGGTTGTTTATCGCGCCGCCTTGGCGGGAAATCTTCGGGTTCGATGAGGAACGGAAGCAAACTTTCGAGGAAGCGGAAGCGACGTACGCAAGTGATGAGAGAGATTTACTCCGGCTTGGGCTACGAACTTGTTCTGCTCCCTTTAGGGTCGGTTGAGGAGCGTGCCCGGTTCGTCTTGGCGGCGGTCGACAGAATTCTGTGACTTAGGGTTTCGAGCTTTAGGGTGAAATTCGGATTGCGTGACGTGAGTCTTGACGAACCTCTATCCGCTGTGTAGGATCATGAAGACAAGTCTTCCCTTCGGGGTAGACCGGAATTTCATGCAGAGTGGCTGAGGGACGAGCCCTGTGACGCCACGGCAACCGGATCGGGATCATATATCTCGACCGCCAGGTGCCAACTCCCGCCCGGAAACGGGGAACATGAGATTCGGATGCGAGCTTAGTTTATTTGCATTCCGATAACCTCTTTTCCTATTTCCTGGAAAAGAGGCCTTTCAGTTTTAGGGCGTTTTTTCCCGGCTCGTCCCCAGCTATTCGCTGTAGCAGAAAGCGAGTAGCAAATGGCTCACTACGAATTGCGCTGCCGGGAATGCGGGCGAAGCTGGGGAAACCAGCCCCGCTCGATCTGCGACGAGTGCTTCTCTCCTCTCGAAATCACTTACGACTACGATGCGATCCGGGCTTCGATGGCTCAGGGAGCGTTCGGCCGTGAGCGAATTTCGCAACGGCCGCCGAACATGTGGCGCTATTCCGATTTGCTTCCGTTGCCGGCGGGCTATGAGCCCCGGCTGCCGGTTGGGTTCACGCCGCTCTTTCAGGCGCCGCGGCTCGCTGCGCGCCTGGCGGGCAATCAGCGTGACGGGAGCGCTGCCGCGCAGAATCTCTACATCAAGAATGATGCCGTCTGCCTGCCCACACTCAGCTTTAAGGACCGCGTTGTGGCCGTGGCTTTGGCGCAGGCGCAGGCTTTCGGCTTTGACACGGTTGCGTGCTCTTCGACGGGAAACCTGGCCAATGCTGTGGCAGCCCACGCCGCGCGCCTGGGGCTGACAGCGTGGATCTTTATTCCTTCCGATCTGGAGCCCGCGAAGATTCTGGGTACGCAAGTTTTCGGTGCCAATGTTGTGCGCATCGCCGGCAACTACGATCAGGTGAACCGCCTATGCTCACAGATTGCTGAAGAACGCCGCTGGGGCTTCGTCAACGTCAACTTGCGGCCTTATTACGCTGAAGGATCGAAGACCGTGGGCTTCGAAATCGCGGAGCAACTGGGCTGGCGCTTGCCGGACAATGTTGTGATTCCGATGGCCGGCGGCTCGCTCATCACTAAGGTCAAGAAGGCGTTCGACGAACTGATCAAACTCGGGTTGGTTGAAGAAAAGCCCGTGAAGTTCTTTGGCGCGCAGGCTACCGGGTGCTCTCCGATTTCGACTGCGGTGAAAACCGGCAGTGCAGAAATCGAGCCGCAAAAACCGTCGACGATTGCGCGTTCGCTCGCGATCGGCAATCCGGCCGACGGGCATTATGCCATCAAGACCATCAAGCAGAGCGGCGGATGGAGCGAAGACGTGAGCGATCCGGAAGTGATCGATTCGATCCGCCTGCTGGCGGAAACGGAAGGCATCTTTACTGAGACCGCCGGTGGAGTGACCGTGGGCACCGCGGGCAAGCTCTATCGCCAGGACCGCATTCTGCCCGAGGAAACGACGGTGTTGTGCATCACCGGAAACGGGCTGAAGACGACCGATGTGCTCGCTGGAGTGTATGAGTTTGAGAGACCGATTGCACCGAAGCTGGCCGAATTTGAAAAGTATCTGAACGAAACGCTGGATACGGTCGAAGTTGCGAACCAAACGGCGGACGCGGCCAGCGCATAAGTGGAGGTTCAGATGGCGATTACAGTACAAATTCCGACCGCACTGCGGCGGCACACGGCGGGAGTAAGCTCGATCGCGTGTACCGCCACGAACCTGGGAGAGCTTTTCTCGGCCCTGGATGAAAAGTTTCCAGATCTGAAACCGCATCTCCGCGACGAGGCCGGACAGGTGCGGCGCTTCCTCAATATTTATGTGAATGAGGAAGATATCCGGTTTCTGGGCGGCCCTAGCTATGCTTTTCAAGAGGGCGATGAAGTGCTGCTGGTGCCTTCGATCGCGGGCGGAGCGCGGTAAGAATCCACCAGCCGACACGACCCTGCTAAGGCTGGCGCGTGACCAGGTCAACTGTCTGCTGCAGCGGTCCAGCGCTTCTCCCCCGCGTCGGGTGGACTCCGACTTCCATGTGACTTTGCTGTGACGCCGAAGATGGCGCCGTGAATATACTCCTCGGCTGCCGAGCCTGCTCTTGTGCTTTGGGGGCAAAACGTTGACTTCACCGCTACTACTCTCGTCAGCAGCGGTGGATTTCCCCACACGCCGGCTCGAGCAGCGGCAACTTTACCAACTACACGGTATCGCTCGCGTCCTAAGACCTGTTTCCGACACTGGCAGTACAAACAGGGGCAGACTGCGCTTCTCAGCAATCCCAGCCAGGTGGAAGTGTGGGTAGACAGTAACACGCAGAAGCTCAACACGCAGCCACTCGCCGCAGGCAGCACGGTGCGCTTCTATGGATTGGTGTTCAACCGCAACGGCACTCTGCGCATGGACTGCGCGCAGGTCAACGACGGCGTGGCATAGCAACGGCCAATCTGCACCTGTACCGCTAAC